>Ga0315280_10004519_pt1 | contig 20465 bp, 19 predicted proteins | sample YL17G06_40_MG_FD_203697 | JGI IMG/M metagenome (GOLD analysis project Ga0315280, IMG submission 203697) | Sediment microbial communities from Yellowstone Lake, YNP, Wyoming, USA - YL17G06_40 | ecosystem: Environmental > Aquatic > Freshwater > Lake > Sediment | place: USA: Wyoming | collected... | reverse complement strand
CCAGATTCTTCAAACTTCAACTAATGGAGGTAATAGCGCATGAAATCAAGCCCAAATACGTGGAAGCGGACGCCGCCTACTGCTCTAGAGAGAACGAACTCTTCTGCCATCACGGAGACCGAAAGATTGTACCAGTGATTGCCTTCCGAGCGAGCGGACGACCAAAAGGATCCAAGAAAGGAAGGCCGCTAGGAAAACAGCCAAAGAACAAACTAAGAAAGTTTGGAAAACTCGACGGCATGCTGCCATTCAAGCGAAACAGAGAGAAATGGAAAGAGCATTACAATCTGCGATGGTCGATTGAACGAGTCTTCAGCCGCCTCAAACAGGAATTTGGCCTGACCCAGCTGAAGGTCAGATCCATCGAGAGGGTTACAGTACACTTCGCGTTAGCCCTCATTGCCATGCTCGCTGTCACACTAACTGCCTACCAACTCGACAAACCCGGCTACGCCCGGAAAACAGCAGCGTGGAGACATTGAGCTATCAACTACAAGAAGTCAGTACGCATATCGGCAAGAACGAGTACACCAAGTACCAAGTCATTATCCCCAAGAAGCTGATTGAGAAGCTCGGCTGGCAAAAGAAGGATCAAATCGTCTTCGACTCTGATGAGCGAAACAAGCGCCTCATACTCAAGAAGAGCCAGATCCTACCTGAACCGAAGAAGCCACATATGGACTACGAAACCTTCCGACAAACAATCTTCTGGCAGCTCATGAACGGTCGTAGTACCTACAAGGAGATGACTCTGCGAGATCCAAAGCTACCCAAGAGTCCGAGCCCCATATGGGTCAAACGCATGAAACAAGAGTACCCAGCCTTCAAACGTGAGAAGGACCGGAATCCAAAGTCGACACGCTATCTAAGAATGGTCTGGAGTTACGGGGGCAAATGATAGGCGCCCCTGTCTCCCCTTTTCTTCTTCACGCATGAACTGTTTATCCGGCATATGTGCTTCGTGTAACCTCACTCTTGAGTCAACCAACGGAGCAGTCATTCTCGTTCTACCTGTTACCTCGTCCCTCACATTTAGATGATGAATTTCAGGCATTGTCAGGAGCCGTTGCCTTGGAATTTGGTGCGCTCACTTGGGAAGACCGACACCCTGACCTTGGCGGGACTCAGCCTCCTGCAACTACATCCAACCGGACGAAAGACCAGACTGGCAAACACCAGCTGAGGCTTGCGGAATCAAAGTCGAAGGCCAAGACAAATGGCTGACGCTCATCCAAAATGCTACTAGACGACGCTGAAGCAGTATGTCTTTGCTACTTCGGTAACTCCATGAAACAATTGTCGCATTTTTCATATCCAGCCGGAGGGCTATCGTGCAAGGGCTCTCCACTGTAGTGGACAGTACAGGATTGAGGAACTGGATACTTGTGTACTCTGGTGTTGTGAACAAAATACTGTACCAATCATCCCACCTCCACACATAATGAGCAGAGCAATTCTGGATAACACTTGCGGTGAAACCACGAACCGATGCCGAAAGACAGAACAAGTGGCTGGCACTCGTGCAGAACGCCAAGGCAAACTATAAGTTGGAATCGAACAAGAAACTATGATGCGGATGATCATTGACAAACGAACTTGAGATCGCCAAGGATGTTTCAGTCGCAATTCTATCAGCGAGTGGTCTCTTTCTTACGTTACTTGTGGGATTCACATTTGCTTCGGCACCGAGGGGAGTCAAACCATCGGTTGTTCTTGCATCTTTCGCGTTTCTCCTATCGGCTGTGCTCAACGTAGTAGCACTTCAGCAAGTATTCTTGAGTAGTCAGGAGGCAAACCAGAAGGTCGACAGTGGCACAAGACAGTTGATCTTAGTTGGGAGTGTTGTGATGTGTTTTGGGCTTGGCGGTCTGCTAATTGCACTCTTTTCGTAGATCCAAGTCAATAGCCCTTGAAGTCACAGGCAATCTGACTAGCAAAGGCATATGTCCCGACCTTTGACAGCGGCTCGCATGTCCCTAGGATTTGACAGAACCTACAATAACAATGCTTAATTGCTTCGGAAGGGTGTATGTTGTAGATTGATGTAGGATGGTGTTAGATGGTGCGCCAGAATCTCGGCCAGAGGGGTCGGGCTTACAAGGTGAGGAACCTGCCTCCGAGAACCCTTTCGCTCCACAACAGAGTCTTCTTGATCGACTCCTTGAGCTTGATTTGACCTGGGCTGCATCTATTCTGGTTGCCGTATTCCCAGCTTGCAAAGGGAGGCCGCGTCACCCCCCTGTCGCAATGCTGAAGGCTTTGATATATCAGCGAGTCAAGCAGATACCTTCATGGCGACAACTAGCAAGGCACATTCAAACTGACAAAACCGGTTTGGCGACGAGATTAGGATTCAGTAGGCCTCCCCATCACAGTGCATTCTCAACGTTTACCATGCGCCTAGGTCCGGAAGGCGTACAAGCACTCTTCGAGGAATTCGTAAAGCAAGTCCGAGCAAGAACTCTGGCACAAGATCCGACCGGAGGTTTCGCTAAGGAAGTCGCGATCGACAGTACGCTCGTCCGAGCATTCTGCAAAACGCCTCAATGTGGAAGGCGAAAGTCGGATCCGGATGCTAAGTGGGGAGTTCAAGGAGAACTGTACGGCAAACCGATCTATGTCCATGGCTACAAACTTCAACTTGCTTGCGACGCAGATCGTGACATCCCAGTCAGTTATAGTGTTCACTCAGCTAACAGAAACGATTCCCCTCTGTTTCGCCCAGAAATCAGAAACGTAGTCAAAGGAGGGCTGGCTCCAGAAATGATCACGGCTGACGCGGGCTATGACTCTCGCTTGAACAATCTGTTTTGCTACAATGAAGCAGTCAAGGCAGTTCCTCTTATCGCCTTGAACCCAAGAAGAACAAAGGGAAAAGGAAAGCTGAAACGCAAGTCAGACGAAATGCTGCCATTCAAACGCAACAGCGATGAATGGAAGGAACACTACTCGAAGCGCCCAGCTATAGAGCGCGTAATATCACGACTCAAGTGCGAATTCCTTCTGACCGCCCTTAAACTCAGAAGATTGCAGAGAGTGGCCGTTCACTTTGGCTTGAGTCTGATCGCCCTGGAGACAGTAGTGCTAGCCGCATATGCCAACGACGAGACGGACCTGAAACTGAGTCCCGGAGCCTGGAGGTACTAGGCATACCAGTTCTACAGTGCGTAATCACGCGGATAGGCAGCAACCACTACAAGAAATATCAAGTCGTCATTCCGAAGTACATTCTGAAAGAGGCAGGCTGGATTCAAGGAGAAGACGAAGTCGCGTGGCAAGGAGAAATTACATTCCGCACCAATGGAAATAGCAGAATAATGCTAGCAAGGTCCGAAAGTCACGTAACAGAAACTAGCAGATTAGATTATGATGCTTTCCGACGAGTCGTGCATCAGCATTTGTCAGCGGAAAATCATGGGCTGACATATGCTCAGTTAAGAGCACGCGAACCTAATCTGCCAAGAAGCCCCGCAGCCATCTGGGTCAAACAACTTGAAGCAGATATCGGACTGGTACGCATCCCTAACGCTAACCGGAAGATACTCAAGAAGATCTGGAAATTGCAGCGAAGAGAAATGACATCGGGCAGTGATAACGTGTCACTTCCTACGTCTTCATAATCTCGAAGATGACTCGTTTCTTTTCCTTGTCAACGTAAACTTTGGTCCTTTCGTTGTTCTTTATTGCAAGCATCTTGACGGCTTCGCTGGGGATCGTAACCATATAGTTGCCTCTCGCTCGCGGTTGAACCTTCACGAATGCAACTTCCACCTCGACCACCATACTTCACCATCCTTGGCTTGTATTCACCATAAGACTTAATAAGCTTGCTTGCCGTAGGATGGTGTAGGATGCTGTAAGATGGTGACAAGCGGTCCTCAGGATTCCCGTTCAAAGGGAACGGGCAAACCAGTAGCAGGCCGAGAAAAGAAGTCGTTCCTGCCATTTCTGATGGAAGTCATCGAGAAGACGGCAAACGGAAGAAAGCGTGTCGAGCTTTCCAAGCTTCAGCATGGACTACTTCTGAGGGGATGGCATCCGTGACCGTCCTCTCTCTTTCCTACAAGACTCCGCCTGAGGAGATGTGGACTCAACTAAAACCAGTGAATCAGGATTTCGCCCTGAGACGAATCGAGAATCATACTTGGGATTTCACTATTGACGTGGCACGTTTCTCACTGGCGAGTATTGAGAATACCTCAGCAAACGACTTGGTCATGCAACAGGCGTTACAACAATTCAGTACCACTGCTATTGGCATCAGGGATCAACTCCTAGATGCGTTCAGTAAGAACGCCAAACAATACGGTCAGAGCATCCTAGAGGATCTTAATCGGCACCTCAGCCTTGTACATACTCGGTTGCAGGACATAACTCGGGAGAGCGCAAGCCTTAGCCCAGCGGTGAAGGAGAGTCTTGCTTCAGTAAACGCTTCCACCTCCGCGTTGACCGCTCTCATAGCCTCGCTGAAACTCCCATCAACTAAAGGCGAAATTGGTGAAGCAAACACGGTTGACAGCATTAGGTCCGCCTTTCTTGCAGTGCCCAATGTCAGTATCGAACAACTAGGTGGCCCCGGCGAAACAGACGCGATAGTTCACTTCGACTTGGGTGGACTGGAAATCGCCAAGGTCGTCGTTGAGTGCAAGAACCGAACTGCTTGGAGTAACGCGTTCCTATCACAGATTGAGCGTGACATGTTGCATCGAAGCGCACAGTTCGGCGTGTTGGTGACGTCCACCTTGCCAAAGGATGCGCGGTCACGCGGGTTCGTAATCTCGGAAAGAAGTGGTATAGTCATCGTTACAAGGCCCGACCTAGCCCCCGGAATAATGCTCATGTTGTATGAACTGGTTAGGTCGATTGACAGATTGTCCGACAAGGCCCAAACGCTCCAGACCCTTCTGCGTTCTCGTGAACTGATGGAATGTGTGACAAACAATCTTTCCTTGATTCAACCACTACAGAACATCATCAAGACGATGGAGAAGGCACACGTTGACATTACAACAATGGCAAGCAGCGTCATAGACGCCATTCAAAGAAACAACGCCAAGTTAGCAGAAAACCTCCCTGAGAATCCGACAAAAGGCGAGCAGATCTGAAGGTGGAAGGCGAAATTCTCATTGTTGCGCGGGTGCTGCACCTGATGGTGACGCAAAGGAAAAGAATAGATGATGAACGTAAAATGACGGTAATGCCATTTCTCTTGAGTGTACTGAGACGTAGTGTTCCTTGAATCTTCCTATGGAAGAAGCTAAGGCCATTACTTTTAGGATTTTTTCATTATCAACTCTTGCCTTAACATCTTGTACTATTGTGGCGAGGTTTCCGAGCTTCACATAGCCGACCAATGAACCCGCCGACCCTCGTGCGCTGTATGTTCCTCGTAGATATCGGTACAGCCCATTCTCGATGTATTCATTGTATAACCTTGTGTCGCCCTCAGCCAGCAATTTGCATTCAAAGCCAAAAAACGCTTCGCTGACCCACTTGTCTCTGAAACAAAAATCGATAGTGGGCGGCCTCCCCCTAGGTTTGGCAGAGGTTCTGTCGATTTTCTGGTTTATCGGCCGGATTGTCTCTGTGATACTTGACTTCGACCAAATGAGAACGACCTCTTTGAAAAGTTCCTCGGTGATTTCGTCCTCTGACATTTCTTGTTTGATATTATGATTCCCGCACAACTCTTGATAAGCATCACAGACTATTTTGAGGAGGTTTGAAACGCCCTGTTCCCCTATCTGCTCCGCAAGATCGCAAACGGTGCCGTCTAGGAGGGGTGCAATCGACATTACCGAACAGGTCTCCAAGATCGCATGATATCTCCGTAGACCCGGTCGGCGTCAACGAACGCAGATGACCGTGTCCAATACCTAATTTGGTTTGGCTTGATAATGGAGATGGAATTCCTTGAGTAGCTTCTATAATGCCTTCGAACGTATATGCTTCCTGTCTTCTCTTCAATCAAGTTCCTATCAAGCTCCTTGAGGAGTTTTTCCATCTCTCCTTCGTTTCGCTCTGTTAGCGTCTTCCCCCCGTCGGACGCAAGCCTAAGCGAAATCATACGAAGTGGTGCTTTTGTCGAGTACACAGTTCCGCCAAAACTCTTGCCTGAAGAGGCGAATTGATTATTGAGAATGTCGCAAAGAGTTCTCAGGTAGTCCTTGGCGTCTGATTCAGACGGTGGCTCAAATACGTTCGACTTTCCTCCTCGTCGGAAATAGTCAAGGGTAGATCCGATGGCGTCTAGAATTAGTGTCTTCTCTGTATCGTCGATTCCATATAGACGCATCAACTTATCCTCCTCGGATTTTCGAAACTTGTCGTCTCTTGCGAGTCTTGTCAGATAGTCGAAACTGATATTCCTGTTCAGTGCCTCTTTTGGAATGGGAACGTTCATGATTTCCTCTTTTTCAAGTTCATCTCGTTCGACGAGCCAGCGACCGCTCGTAAGCATTGCGTAGTACAGGTACAGGTCGGAATTTACGACTTGGCATACGGATATCAGATCGTTGAGGTATTTCGCATTGCTATGGATACCAACGATTGATTGCGGGAATACCGAATCCTCAGTCATCACCGCAGATACGAAACCAACTCCTGTTTGCGGGCTTTGTTTGATTAGGAGGTGTGGTCCTTGATAGATTTCCTTTCTCGTTCTACCCCATCGGTAGAACCGGTTCTTCTCACATTTCCTAAGAGATTCCTTCTTAACAACGAACCTGACAAGGCGGTCAGTTGTGACCTCTAGTTTCCCTTGGAGGGCCGTCGTGGGATACTTCTTACGACATCCCTCAATGTAGCCCTCTCCATGTATCCAACCTCGCTTCTTCGAAACATCGTCCAGTGTAGGGTGCGCGGAGAGTTTTCGCACTAATTCGTAATCCCTTGGTGACCCCCACATTGAGACTTTCCAGATAATTTCGGATTCTAATGCTTCGCTTAGGGGTATGTTGGCAACATCTTGGGGCTCTATCACGAAGGATAGTTCGTCCTGCAAGGTGTAGCTAGGTTTTGGGGAGCAGTACCGTATTGATTCCGTTTCCGTGGGCGGGGTTGGTGAGAAGATTATCGCAGCACTTGGACCTACTGCATGCGAGAAAAGGGAACGCCGAAGGGCGGAAAAGTTGAATATTTCTGTGATTGCATACTTCGAGAAGAACTTTTTCCGGAATTTTGAATTAGGAGTAGAACGATTGAATAGCAATGCCTTGCTGGAGACGATCATGCAGGCTCTTCCATTCGGACTGCAAAGATCGGCAACTTTCCATAGAAACGCTTGGCAGACTTGACGGTCTCCAATCGGTAATCCTCTAGAACTCATGTACCGTTCAGCATATTTCGTGAGTTTGCTTTCCCAAGGAGGATTTCCTACAATCAAGTCGAAATGCATGTCACGGAGTCCGATTTCGTTATTGAAGAAATCACCCACGAACAGATTCCGATTCATCAGACGTTCGAACTTGACTTCATCCCAGATCGTCTTCGGTTCCAAGTACTCGCATAAGGTAAGATAGAGGCTGAGAGCAGCAATCCTGATTGCCTTCTCGTCCAAATCCACACCGAACACATTCTCTGTCAGGATTCTGATAAGCTCTGTAGCGGTTGGGTACCTGTAATGATTGGCTTTAATCCAACTAGCCACTAATCTTCGATATCCTTCAACCAGAAATATCCCTGAACCGCATGCAGGATCAAGGATTCGTGAGTTCAGACTTGTCTCTGAAACGGGCAGAACTTCGCCCATCAGGAATTCGACAAGGCGGTAGGGCGTATAGTAAATGCCCGCCGGTGATACGTCGTGCTCATCAGTTTTTAGCTTGAAGAACATGAGTTCGTAAATCGTGCTTATGAGTTGTATCGGTATGACAGCAAATGAGTACAGCGGCCATAATACCATCTGGCGAGTTTCAAGATGCTCTTCTCCCTTTAGCATTCTTTGGAGCAGGTTCAGATGTTCCTGCTTAACCTCATCTTCCTCAGTCTTATCAACGATAAAGACATCTCCGTTAAATTTGTCACCTAGGTATCTGAAGAATTCGTATGTGGATTTTTTTTCTCTAAGCAACTCCGTAAAGCAGGTTGCGCCGTTGAGAAATTGATCAAAGAACCTAGTTGGAAAGACGCCTAGCCCTCGGTTGTCTCGTCTGTCTTCCAGATACTTCACGAATATTGAGCGAATTAGGATTGAATAGACATGTTTCGGGGCGAGTCCACTTTCTAATAGTTTTCTTCTCATGAAATCAAGATTGTTCAGGAGCATCCTGAAGATGCTACTGTCAATTTGGAACCTCTCCACATTCCGACGCCAATAGTTACCCGTCTCAAGTTCTGCTCTTTCGAATTGTCTGATTCTCTTTATCTCCTCGGCAAAACTTGAGAACACTTTTAGTTCGTTTATGAGACCGGCTTTGTCATCTAGTTGCAAAGGCGTTCCGTCGGAACTTCTAGGCGGTGCAAGATTGTTGTATACGAGGACCGAATCCGGCAAGACGATAAACAGCAGCGGTGCTTGACCCATATTCCACGATAACTTGTGTAGTTCCGCTATCTTCGTGGTGTCTTTAGATTCCATCAATCTGAAGTATATGAGGGGTGTGGGAGGGCTGCCCTTTCCAGGCTTAAGGAAGAATATGGCGTCGATATTCAGTTTCTTTCTTGTTTCATTGGTGGTTTGTCTGAGATAATCATCTTCAGTGTCTGAGGGATCGGTGACAAGCCCGTTGGCCTTGGTGAAATCCAGCATCGTGCAGAGTTGCTCAAAGGTGTCCTGACTCTTGGGTTTGTCACTTGTCGACATTACAACTCATCCGTCCTTGACTACGTGGTTTCTAGAGCCTACGAGACTCGGTGCTAAGCTGAACCTCAACTTGCCAAGAACCTACCCACTCGTCTTGGTTCAGGAGAATGCGCCTTGCGTACTCTTCTTGGCCTTGTTTTGCTGCTGCCCCTCTTACTCATTGTCTGTGATCTCCTGCGATTCCTTCTCGCCAGCGGCAACGATTTCGGGTGCCACAAAGAGACAGGTTCGCATAGCATGAAAATCAGCACGCTTTGGAGCAACCATCCAGCAGCCGGGGAAATACTTGTTCGTGATACATCACGATGTTGCTTTGCCCACTTCTCGAATTCTAGCTGTGCTGAGAGTCCGAGAGCCTTGTTGTGGGGCATCACACTTTTGACGTATTTCAGGGCTTCCCTGACGCTGACGTACATGCGAAGAACCTCAGCTATTCTACAGTATCCAAACGTATTAAAAGGGAGACGAAACCGAGCCTGGGCTCTTGACTTGCAGTTCCTTGGAAACGCTTCTTACTTCCCACCCGGCGCCGATTTCATAGCCATCATCCTTCAAATCCTTGAGAAACGATCGTAGCCTCTCAGCGAACTGATTGTATCTGTCCTTGAACTCGTTGAACTTGATCCTCGCATCCTTCTCTTCGACGCCAGTTTCGTTCGCGAGGTCTATCGACTCGCCAACGACTCGTTCGTGGTATTCGAATGCAAGTCTCCTGAACCCGTTGACAAGATCGGCAAGATTCTTTCGATCCAACAGTACAGCGCTTTCGAGGAAGAAGTCAACTCGTCTCCGATGTTCGTCGAACCAGCCGCTCAGAAGGTCATGAGCATTGTGGATGCAACGCTTGTGGAGATGGACATCCTGAGGACCAATTGCCGCCCCCCTTAGGTCATCACGGGAATGGTGGGGTATGAAGTCCAATATTCGTAGGATTCTCAAATCTTCGGCTTGGGGACGGGTGCCCATTGTCAGATCGTGAAAATCTTCGCCGAGTCTTCTCAGTCTTCTTAGGTGCTGCGTTTCCTTGGTCTCCACGATCGCTTCCGGATGATCAGGCCTCTCTGCCTTCGAAATCTCATTCACAAACCATCGGATTTTGACCAGAAACCATGAGCTCACTATGAAGACGAAAGCTAGCAACATTGCGGCTACGTGAGTCAAGGTTACGGGCCCCCAGTCGGTCATCCAAACTTGGAGGTCTGGAAAGAAAGAAGCACCAATGCTTGCGATAGCTGCGATAACCATCGAGAATACAATCCGGGGCTCATATGGACTAAGAACACTCTGTGGATCTAGAAGTGAACGTACATCGCTGAAGTGACTGTTCAGTCTATTGCGATCCACCGCATCCCCACGTTTAACTTGCCCTTCTATGTAGTTCATCAATCGCCTGAGTTTCCGCTCGCCCGACTGTTGTAGTTGGCCGAGGCTTTTTTCGATTCTCGATTCGTAGGTCCGATAGTATCTCAGGATGAAAACGACCCACACGACTGCTGCGCTCAAGAATCCATAGAACGGAAGAGGTTCGCTCACCAACACAGATCGCTGTCGCTTTGAAGAGCGTTTTCAGCTCTTCTAAGCGTTTCCGTACGGGATTCCCTGATGAACTACGAGCGAGATTCGTAACCTTCCTTGTCGACAACATTTTCGATAGTCTGCTTTACTTCGGCTATGAGTGGAAGCCAGTGAAAGGGTCCTACGGGGTGACCCTCACATCTCGTTATGTCCGCATCGACAGAGCATGAGATCCCGCTGACAAGCATCACGAAACCAGCAAACGCAAGTGAATCTCGCCTCTTCCAAGGGATTCTCCGACAAACCAAGAACCTCGGAATCAGGCATGCGCAGGATTCCATGTCTGGTAGTGAATTCCTCAGTCGACCAGTCGCCAGGAAAGCGACGCTTGGCCTTAATAACACCGAAACGAACTTCAATCGAAAGTTTCATCTTCGAATGAAGCGATTGATTGAGGCGTGCAGTTGACACGTTCCGCGAAGAGCCTAGGCGGTTGGTGAAATGGTCGAGTTAGCGTGGGAGGGCAAGTACGACAAGTCTGGCAAGAAGACAGCTCCGCTCAAAATCCCCCTGCCCTTGCAGACGGTCGAAACGATAAACGAGTCCTCGCAAGAGCGCCAGAAGTCCATTGACCTCTTTCTTCATCGCGAGCATTCGACAGCATGGCGCAATAGGCTCATTTGGGGCGATAAGAAGTACGTTCTACCGAGTCTGCTGCCAGAGTTTGCGGGCAAAATCAATATGGTCTATATTGATCCGCCCTTCGACACTGGAGAGGATTTTTCGTACACTGCAAGAGTGCCCGACGGCGAAGACGAGGTGGAGTCGTTCCTAAAGGAACCAAGCATAATTGAGCAGAAAGCTTGGCGGGACACTTGGGGCAAAGGCTTAGACTCGTATCTACAGTGGATGTGGGAAACGCTTCTGGTTCTTCGAGATCTTATGCACCCAGACGGTTCGATTTACGTACATCTGGACTGGCATGTGAGTCATTATGTCAAGCCGATTTGTGACGAGGTCTTTTCGCCTGAGAACTTCCGAAACGAGATTGTTTGGAAACGGACGACTGCACACAGTCATGCGAAGCAGGGAACAGTGCACTATGCGAGAGTCCACGATGTGCTTCTCTTCTACGGAAACTCCGAGTCGGCCACTTGGAATCAACCGTACGTGCAACATTCAGACAAGTATGTGGAATCAACGTATAGGTCGGTTGACCCTGAAACTGGTCGATACTACGCCCTTGGCGACCTAACGGTTACAAATGGAGGTCCAAAGGGAAATCCGAAATTCAAATTCTTGGGAATCGAAAGGTACTGGAGATACAATAAGGAGAAGATGATGAAGCTGCTAGAGGCCGGGAAAATCGTGCAAGCCTCTCCTGGCGCGGTGCCTAGACTAAAACGATATCTCGACGAGTCACCGGGAACTGAAGTATCATCGATTTGGACTGACATTAGCCCGGTTGGTGCTCAGGCACAGGAGCGTGTTGGCTACGCTACACAGAAACCGGAAGCACTGTTGGAACGCATCATGACCGTCTCGACTCGCGAGAGTGACTTGGTTCTCGATTGCTTCGTAGGAAGTGGGACTACTGCAATTGTCGCGGAAAAGCTGAACCGACGGTGGATTGCCTGCGACCTAAGCAAGTTCGCCATTCATACGACTCGGAAGAGACTCCTCAGCGTGACCAACGTCAAGCCTTTTGTGATACAAAACCTAGGGAAATATGAGAGACAGATTTGGCAGGCAGCGGAGTTTGGCGAGTCCTCCGAAGCTAGGGTCCAGTCTTATCGGCAATTCGTTCTACAGCTCTACAATGCCACACCGATTGTGGGATACTCGTGGCTTCACGGTATTAGGAGCGGTCGCATGGTCCATGTTGGTGCAGTAGATTCTCCGATCGCACCAGGCGATGTCACTCAGATTCTGACCGAATTCAGAAAAGCGATAGGCACAGGAACTGACGCCCCTAGGACAAACGGAGTTGATGTCTTGGGTTGGGATTTTGCATTCGAATTGAATGAGTTGGCAAAGCAACAAGCTTCGCAGGCAAAGGTCGACTTGCGATTTCTCCGTATTCCACGCGATGTTCTCGACAAAAAGGCCGTGGAGCAGGGCGACATCAAATTCTTTGAACTTGGCTCGCTAGGCGTTGATCTGAAGAAGAAGGGTCGCAAAGTCAGTGTAGAGTTGACTGATTTCGTAATACCCCCTGATGACGTGCCCCAAGATGTGCAGAAGAATATCACTCATTGGTCTCAGTGGATCGACTACATAGGCGTAGACTGGGATAACAGATCAGATACTTTTCACAACGAATGGCAGAGCTACAGATCACGGAAGAATCCCGAATTGCAGACCGTTGCAAATCATACCTACCAGGAAAGTGGGCAATACTTGATTGTAGTCAAGGTGGTCGACATTCTTGGTAATGATACGACTAAATCTCTGAAGGTTCAGATCTAGTATGCCACGCAGGCGTAAGTATTCAGATGGTCAGCTGACTCTGGAAGGAAAGAAGGCGGGATTCCACACAGCTCCTTGTGTCCCAAGCATTGCAGAAGCTTTGGATGACTGGCGTAAGAACCGATATGAAGGCGCCACAGAAACCAGCCGCATTCTGCTGAACTACTGGTTCCACACAGACCACCGCCTAGCTAACGGAACCCGCTTTCAGTACTATGATGCACAACGCGAGGCCATCGAAACGGTGATCTATCTGTATGAAGTCGCACGAGCACGACGACTCAAGCAACTTTTGGAGAAATTCGCTGATTTCGAGACAGTGCAGTTGCTTCAGTATGATGACTATGCCAGATACTGCCTCAAGATGGCTACTGGCACCGGAAAAACAAAGGTAATGGCACTCGCATACGCATGGCAATACTTCAACGCAGTAGCCGAACCTTCCGAGGAATACGCCAAGACTACTGTCATAATTGCACCTAACGTTATTGTCTTTGAGAGGTTACGTACGGATTTTTCTGCCGGTCGGATATTCCGTGCTGATCCCATAGTTCCGCCAGAGCTCGCCGCGTTTTGGGATGTCGAATGCTATGCCAGAGGAGAGGGCGAACGAGCGACATCACAAGGAGCATTGTACCTGACGAATATTCAGCAGTTTTACCAGCGAGAAGTTGAGGATAGTGAAGCGCGGGAGATGACAGATGTACTAGGCTCGATTCCACCAGAGCGGAACAGGGCTGAGGATTTTGAACCCAGAATCCTGGCACGCGGCGGCCCAATATTAGTGATCAATGATGAGGCACATCACACGCATGATGAGGAGCTGAAATGGAATGAATTCATAAGGCGTCTCAACGGTCCTCAAAATAGGGTATGCGCTCAGCTCGATTTCTCTGCAACGCCTAGGTTTAGCGAAGGAGGATTATTCACGTGGACGGTGTACGATTACCCACTCAAGAAGGCGATACAAGCAGGAATCGTCAAGAGCCCCATAAAGGGCATAGCGACAGGTATTCAGGAAGCAAGATCTGACATAGCAAGCACGAAATACCGTGCATACTTGACTGCGGCAGTCGAACGATGGCGAGAATATCGGGGGCAGCTAAAGCCTCTGCTGAAGAAGCCCGTTCTTTTCGTGATGATGAATGACACGAATGATGCAGACGATGTGGCAGACTATCTGAGAGCACACTACCCAGAAGAATTTGGTGGTGAGAAGCTCTTGGTCATCCATACAGACAAGAAAGGCGAAGTGACGAAGAAAGATCTTGAGATCGCTCGAAAAGTGGCACGAGAAGTGGACGAAGGGCAGAGTCCAGTCAACGCAATAGTCAGTGTGTTGATGTTGAGAGAAGGTTGGGATGTTCAGAATGTGACAGTGGTCGTGGGCCTTAGACCATACACGTCAAAGGCCAACATCCTGCCCGAACAGACAATTGGCCGAGGCCTGCGTCTGATGTTCCGAGATTTGGCTACGAGCTACAAAGAACGAGTGGATGTCATTGGGAACAGAGCTTTCATCTCATTCGTCGAACAGCTGGAGAGAGACGAGGACATACAGCTTCCAACTTTCGAGATCGGCAAGGAGAAGCTCGAAATCGTCACAATAGCACCAGATCAGGACAAGATCGACAAGGACATCTCGTTGCCCATACTCACACCGATATTGGTTCGAAAGAAGTCCCTATCCCAGGAAATCGCCTCGCTCAATGTCCAGGAACTGAAGTGCCCAAGACTTCCCCGGAGGGACGACGAAGCCGCAATCAAGATCTTCACGTACGAAGGCTATGATTTCATCACGCTACAGAAGCTGATAGAACGCAAATACACTATTCCAGAAGCTCAAACTGCGCAGGAGGTCATTTCTTACTATGCGAAGAACATTGCGCAGGACGTGAAGTTGCCCTCGCAGTTCGCATACTTGGCTCCCAAAATCAGAGAATTTCTAGAGACTCGCGCCTTCGGCGAGAAAGTCAATTTGGATGATCAGGCGATCCTAAAATCCATCAGTAGCAATGTGGCCCAGTATGTCGTTGTCCAGACCTTCGTAAAGGCTCTTCGGGCCGTTATTGTTGAAGAGCATACACCACAACTAGCTGGGCCAGAAATGCGGCTCTCGGATACGAAACCCTTTCCCTTCTCAAGGCGAACATTCGGGGCACGCAAATGCGTCTTCAACCTCGTCCCGTGTGATAACGAATTCGAACTGGAGTTCGCGAAGTTTCTGGAGGCTTCGGAGGTACAGTCATTCTCAAAGTTGCCAATGCAACTTGGCTTTGCAATTGAGTACACCGATGCGACTGCGAATCTAAGATACTATGACCCTGACTTCGTTGCAGTACATACAGACGACACACATTACTTGATAGAAACCAAGGGTCGCGAAGACATCGATGTGCCATACAAGGATCGCGCAGCCACCTTGTGGTGCGAAAACGCGACAAAATTGACGGGCACCAAGTGGAGGTACCTCAAAATACTGCAAATAGAATTCGGCAAACTGCAACCTACACGTTTTGAGGAACTCCTAGTATTGGGCCATCAGCAGCAGCTACAATGATTGATGCTGGGGGCCGTCGGAGTCCCGATCCTTTCCGGGTCTGATCCTGGAAAGGTCCTTGAAGGAACAGCACAAGCGCCTCTGTAAGTTCCCTCTGTCATGCCCTTCACTGGTAAACCCTCCATCCTCGCCCATATCGTTCTGGTCGTCGACTTGAGTGCCTAAGCCGCTGTCGTGTCAAGCTAGGCAGCATGGGAAGGGCGAAGTAGAAGCAGGGACTTATTTGCCAAGCCAAGCCATCTAATGGTCTGTTTATCGAACTCACAAGATCATTCTGCTCTGCAGAATGCTAGCGCCCTTTTTCGCGCAATTCCGCAGTCTTCTCGATCAACATTGATTTGCATTGAATGTAAGTCAGATTTGGTTTGGCCGGACTATGACAGAGGCGAAGTCGTTTGCAGAAACTGCGGAGTCGTACAGAAAGAGTATGCAACGGAGGTAATGAGTAGCTGTTCCTCGACTGCCGCCTACGTTCACGATGAGTTACAAGAACTTCAGACGAGGCTACGTGGAACCATGATCGGTTGGGGAATCTACGGCCCAGGCATGATTGACGGAGCTGGAAATAGGCTAACAGCGGACCAATATGCAAGGAGCAAGAGCTCGGTCAGATTTCAACTCCGCAACTCATCGGGTACATCTCTACTCAACTTGGTGAAACTAGTTGAAGGCACAATTGCACGGCTGCATCTACCGAAGATTGTGGGAGTAAGGGCTGCAGAGATCTATCGCAGAGGACATGCAGCAGGCATCAGAGACCCTCTTCGACGAATCGCAGCCGCAGCAACATACATCGCATGCCGGGAAAGAGGCATTCCGATCTCAATCAAACAAATAGCGCATCCATGCGATATACGGCTGCTTTGGAAGACCCATAACAGAATCGTGTTTGCGCTAGACCTCAAAATGCCTCCTCGTGACGCTTCCCGCGAGGTTCCTCGGATGGTTGCCGCCGCGAAACTACCATACAATGTGGAGAGAGGAGCCATCATGCTTCTCGGGAAATTATCCGAAGCAAAATACGAAAAGAAAAGTCGTGCGACTCCGCTGGCGGCCGCGGCAATCTACCTTTCTTCTAAGCAGAACGGCGTGAAAGTATCCAAGAAGCAAATCGCATCAGCCGCTATTGTAAACGAGAGTACAGTCGACAGATACTGCAATCTTATCACGAAGGCGATTCCCAACGACTTGCAAGTGCTGGCGTCAGCAATATGAAAGACTTCGGGGCAAGAGCCTTCAAATACGCAGGCTCCTAGGAACTTTGCTGGAGCGAGATTCATGGCTAATCTGGCTGATTTGATCAACGAACTCGCTGACACCCCCGATGAGATGCTGGACCATTTCCCCGAATGGGTTCGGATTCTGAGTAGACTATGTCGAGAGGCGAGAAGTCAGGTCAATGAGGATCGTGTAGAACCAGACCGAGCTACATCAGAATCACATGCAAAACGCGTCAAACCATGATTGTCGATCACGTGGGTTGTGGCGTCAGGTGCGCACCTAGGCCAGCTATTCGCCGAGAAAGATAATACAAAATCTATGCCGTTCCGACGCACTCGCCAAATCTACCACAACTACGTCAGACCACACGAAGCCTTAGACGGCAAGACTCCGGCGGAGGCTTGCGGGATCAAGGTCCAAGGGCGAGACAAGTGGCCGACTCCAATTCAGAACGCATCCAAGCGATAGTTAGCCCTGGCGCTGAAATGCATTCAAGACAGAAAGCGGAGCTTGAAGCTGAATGTCCTCGCCTTGCTGTCTGATTATGATTCTGAGGGCATCCTTGCTCTTGCGGGCATAGAAAGAGAAGTAGGGTTTGTCTTTCGACAAAGACACGCTGTCCGTGCTCTTGCCTAGTGTTGCAAGAATCTGGAAAATCGGTAAGCCATACTTTGCCTTGAGTGCATGCAAAGACTCCAAGACGTACTCTTCTGTTGCATATTGGGAGCCTATCTGATACTGACTGATTCTGACCTTTGCTAAACTCCTAATCGCCACTCTCAGATACCTTCTTGATCATACCCGAGACTTGTGTCTCAATCCTCGTCAGTTGTTCCTGCAATGTCCCCACTCTCTCATTCATGTCGTTGAGGCGTTTGTTGATTTCGTCAGCAACAGCCTTGGCTTCCTCGAAATCTTTCCGCAGCTGCTTGACTGTCCATCCACCCACTGCAAACGGGCTGACTCGTCCTTTACCACCCTTCCTAGACAAGCAGCACCCTCGCACCACGAATCTGAGACATTCGCATTTAACATTTGAGTCAAGGAAGTGTCAGATTCGTCGCTCCTGAACACGACGATATGACATCAAACGGCTAACCCTAATCCAGAACGCTAGTCGGAACTAGGTGCACCTAGGTCTCCAGTCACCCCTTCTTTCTCCAAACCGATTGCTTTCAAATGAGTCTGATAGGCTTGAAGGCGCGGGCAGGCTCGAAAGTTGCGCAAGTCCTTACAGTATTTCTTCTGTTCTTCCTCAGTTGGCTTGTAGTATTCTTTGTACTTTGGGAGATAGGGTACTGCTCGACATTCACCCTGATCAAAATAGATACAGTCCACTACATCATCCCCCAAGTTCAAGTTCAGAGTACAGAATAAAAGACCTCTTCATCGTCAACCATCACCTCCAAGCCAAAATGACCGCAAAACCGATACAACTTAGTATGAACTGCCAGTTAGACCCAATCCAGCACGCCAGCAGCAAAAGGACACCAAAACATCGGCAACTTTCGAGAGAACCATGGAAATCGTGATAGTGTTCTTTCATTCTGAAGCAAAGTCTTAAGACCGCAGTCTTCGAGGAATGGTCGTGGACCGTGCCAAGACATGGCTCCTCGTTCACTCTTCTTCCTTTACAAGCAACCCGGAAACGTGATCAGTAATGCCAAAGGGAAAGCGACTGTCAGCCTTAGCGGCTGGAAGGACGGTCTGAGAAGGGGTGACTTGAGAGAAGTCACATGCAATAAGAACCTGGGAACTTTGCCAGTGAAGTTCTACGCAAATCTCCTTGTTGGCGCTCTAGGTTCACCCTTGAGTCTTGCCAAGATCGATGAAGACGACTTCGCGAGCTTTCTGATCAAGGAGGGTGCAGAAGACAAGTCCTGGACCATGCGTTTCTGGGAGATCGATGAAAAGAGAGGATGGTCCAGAGCCATTACAGCTGGGAAAGAAGACCCCAAAGTCTGGAGCCAAGTCATTGAATCTTTGAATGCCGTTGGCAGATCGTACAATTGGGCTGGAGTTGAGTTTACGCATCCGAAACTCCAAACAAGAGTTATGATGCATCGATGGCCTGTGGCTTCAATCGCTCCGTGGGGAGCAGGTGGCTCTCGATACGCAGAAATCAAGGAACGTTTCATGAAACTCTTGTGACAAATCTCTGAGTTTCTTCTATCGGAGCCTCTTCGCTCTCTCGATATACCTCTCAAGTTCAGGAAGAGAATCCTGTTTCCATTGACCGCCAACCGCCTGTACATACACTCGTGCCATCATCAAGGAGAACAGAAGTACGCTTGATCTGTACACGTGTTCTCGCCCCTCCATCTCTTTTCTCTCCAAAACCTGAAACTCATCTTCGATTGTCCTCATGAAATCGTCATAGGCATCATGCAATCGGCTCCCATAGTCAAGGAGGCCCTTTCTTATCTTCAAGTATTGAGTCAGATACTCGACCTCCGCTGACATCTTGTCAATCTTAGAATGAATGTCAGTTTCAATCCGAGGAACCTTCTGAATGTCCATGCCGGTCCGAGGAAGCTCAGAAGCAGTTACGGGTTCACCGCTCACAACTACCGCTCTCCGTTTGGCAATCCAAAGCCCGACCACTAACCCTATCACACAAAAGACTATCGCAACTGCGGCAAACTGCAATAGGCTGTCCATTGCAGGTCTCGTGTGAGTTCCTAGTGGGGCCGCTTAAGTCCTTTCTGGACGAGCCAAGCACCCACAAGTTACCTCCATGAGAATTCTCTCGTGGGATACATTCCGCTTTGGAGATCCATGCTGCCTGCGACTTCAGATCTGCACTCACCGACTGGGCACCTCACAAGCGCCTGTTCCTAGACACCTAAAAGGCGGCAGAGCACAGCAATGAACATCTTCTGCATATTGGTGCGTATGGGTCCCAAGAGTATTTGGCGCAATTCAAGCCGTGATGCGAAGGTGAATAGGGGCTGATCGTTGCTGAACGGAGACTTTGTCTTCCAAATTCCAGATTCGTTTGTGGAACTCAATTTCTCAACTCCCGTTTGGAGTCTTGACCGAATGTTTCTTTGTATCACAATTACCTAGATGATGGCGAGCGATGTCAACTGGTCTGCGAATTCTCTTCTTACGACTTTTCAAGTCGGCGTGCCGATACCCTGTTCCTTAGGACAGAATCTTACGAATGCTTCCATGAGATCCTCAAGTTTGTTTAGAACCATTCCAATCTCGGCGATTAGCCATGTCATTTCGGATGGGAGCCTAGATGCGAATGCGGCATCTGTGTACTTGAGGGAGAATTTTCGCATGCATTCATTGCATCTGTAGCGCCTTGCGATTCCATACGAGTTGTACCGGAACCCGCATCGACTCACATCCATCGAGCCGCAGTACCGGCATTTTGGTTCAGGCGCATCGTCGTTTGCGGGTACGGTTGAGCCAGCGGCGCAAAGTCGTGCAGCATGACGATGGGCGCAGTACGATAGGTCAGATCCGCAGTCGCAATTCCAGCCTCCGTCAACCCGTTCCACGAAGAATGAGCCCACTTCAGAATCGGTTTTGACCAGATACTGGTTTGGGCTCAGACGTGCCACTCTGTTTGCCCGATAGATCTCGAAGCCGCGCTTGGCTGATTCGTCGTCGCCGCTACCTTCTGACAACTTGGATTCAAGCCAGACTTCCGCAGCCGCTAGATAAGGCTCCGATGTGTATGTCGTTAGGGTCTAATGACACATGTCACTAGGTCCCACGCAAAAACCGGGTCCCTGCGTAAATCCTCAATTTCCCGACAAGCTAAAGAAATTTTTGGTGGACCGGGCGGGATTTGAACCCGCGACCTTCCGCACTTTGGATCTGGAGTTTGCCAAGCGGACGATCTTCGGCCCCGTAGGCATACCAGACTGATCTACCGGCCCA
>Ga0315280_10004518_pt1 | contig 20466 bp, 22 predicted proteins | sample YL17G06_40_MG_FD_203697 | JGI IMG/M metagenome (GOLD analysis project Ga0315280, IMG submission 203697) | Sediment microbial communities from Yellowstone Lake, YNP, Wyoming, USA - YL17G06_40 | ecosystem: Environmental > Aquatic > Freshwater > Lake > Sediment | place: USA: Wyoming | collected... | reverse complement strand
GATAAGTTCTCTTGCCATAGGCATGCCCCCCTCATATTGTTGGACATGCTCTATATCGGCATTTTCGTCACCCAACTTGAGGTTTTGTTAGAGTCTCTAAATAGATCCAACGCAAAATGTTCAGGTTTTGTTGCCATAAGAATTCAAAATGAAGAATGCAAAATGCAAAGTTACAATGCAAAATTCAAAATGAAAGATACAGCGGCGACTATTAGATTTCAGAGCAGTTTTGAATTTTGAACTGCAATTTTGCACTTTTACTTTTGAATTTTTCATTGAATAGTTGGAAAGTAAAGTAATGTGAAAAATTTGATTCGGAGTCACTCAGGCGTATCGAGGATGTAGAATGAGCAGGGAGCGCGAAAAGGGGGACTTACCTGTGCAGTCCACCCCTGACAGACTTGCCACTGTCAAGTTCAAGGTGGCAAAAGAGCCGCATATCTCGGTTGACGCGGAAAAGTGCAAATTGTGCGCGGAGAAACCCTGTGTAACAGTCTGTCCTGCCGAGAATTATCAGTTGAGCGAAGATAAGAAAACTGTGATTCTCTCCTGGGAGAGTTGCCTTGAATGTGGTTCTTGCGCGCTGGTCTGCCCCTACAGCGCTGTGAAGTGGTGCTACCCCACAGGCGGATTCGGCATCAGTTACAGACTTGGCTGAAGCGGAAAAATCTTGACACTTAGCCGCCATCCTTATATAAACAGAAAGTTTTCTACCTGCTAAGAGGCGTAACCGCAGGGATTCTTTGTTCTCGCCTTACAGCGAGCGCGGCTCTCCTGAGGTGGCGCAATGAGATTTCATTCACAACTGCCTGTAGAGGAGAATAGATTTTCCTGCTTTCAATGCGGGAAATGTGTCTCAGTCTGTCCTGTTGCATCCAAGTCGCCTCTTTTCAATCCGAGGCAGATTGTTCTGACCGCGCTTTTTGGCGACCCGAATTCTCTCACACAGAGGGACTCCCCTATCTGGCTTTGCGCTTCCTGCTTTACCTGTTCTGAATACTGTCCTCAGGATGTCAATCCGATAGGGATAATATATCTTTTGAAGAACCTTTCAGCGCGCGCAGGCACGGCGCCTGAGAGCGTTTCGCGTTTGATAGATTCTGTCGTGAAGACAGGATTTTCCACCTCCGTATCTGAGTCAACAAATTCAAGAAGGCGAAGGCTCGGGTTATCTGATATAAAGCCTGCGCCTGCGGCAGAACTGGGACGTCTCGCCTCTCTCTCTCACAAGATGCCTGAGAGCACGACTCCAGAGGCGAGAATATCCAGAGATGAGAGTGCCAAATGATAGCGGGAGGCATTGTGTCTGGAGGCGATGACGCAAGAGAGATAGCGCTTTTCACAGGCTGTCTCATTCCAACAAAATATCAGCAGGCTGAAATCGCCGCAAATTACTTTCTGTCCAGACTGGGCATTACCGTGCGCGACACTGATGCCTTCACCTGCTGTCCAGACCCGATCTATTTCAGAGCAGGAGACACATTCAACTGGCTTACAGTGGCAGCGAGAAACCTCGCAGTCGCGGAGAAGACAGGACTGCCACTCGTCTCGCTCTGCAGCGGTTGTAATACAACGCTTCGCGACGCTCACCACATCCTGACAGAAGATTCGGCAAATCTTGAAGCGGTAAATGAGAGACTGAAAAGTATTGGATACAGTTACACAGGCGGCGCATCGGTGAAACACTTTATCGCTTTTTCTCGGGATAATATCGGCGCTGAGAAAATAGCCGCTACTGTGACCCGAAAACTTACCGGCTTGAAGGTGGCGCCATTTTACGGCTGTCATATTCTGAAGCCTTCACGCATTATGCAGTTTGACAGCGTGAGATTCCCCTCTTCTCTGGACGCGCTTATTCGCGCACTCGGAGCAGAAGTTCTTCAGTATTCAAAGATGACCGCCTGCTGCGCGAAAGGCTCTGAAAGCGAAGATATTTCTCTGAAAATGGTTGACGAGATTCTTTCATCTGTGAGTGAAGCCGGCGCAGACTGCATCTGCGTTGTCTGCCCTTACTGTTATGCCGCGATTGAACCGGGACAGATTGCAATAGCGAAAGCGGGCGGCAAGAAATATGAAATCCCTGTTCTATTCTATGCCGAACTCGCTGCGCTTGCGTTTGGAGCATCACCTGACGAAGCAGGTCTCGCTCTCCATAGAATCAAAGCAGACAAAATAATCTCCAGAATCGCGGGGGGTAAGATTGATAGATAAGGTTGAGGAAAAGCCTCGGGTCGGCGTATTTGTCTGCCACTGCGGTCTGAATATAGCGGGCACAGTGGACTGCGCTGAAGTCGCGCGAAGAGCGGCAGAACTCCAGGATGTTGTATATTCTGTGGACAATAAATACACCTGTTCCGAGCCGGGACAGCAGCAGATAAAAGAAATGATAAAGGAGCACGCTCTCAACCGCGTTGTTGTCGCTTCCTGTTCGCCCAGAATGCACGAGGTGACGTTTCGCACAGTTCTAAAAGAGGCGGGACTCAACCCATATCTCTTAGAGATGGCGAATCTGCGTGAGCACTGCTCCTGGGTGCACATAAATGAGCCAGCGAAAGCGACTGAGAAAGCATTTGACCTCGTCAGGATGGCTGTTGCGCGCGCGCGATTACTTGAGCCGCAGGAAGAATTAGAGATAAAGGTCATAAGGAAGGTGCTTGTTGTAGGCGGTGGAATCGCAGGCATACAATCTGCGCTGGATTTGGCGGATGCGGGATACAAGGTGTATCTTGTTGAGAAGGCGCCGTCTATCGGCGGCATTATGGCTCAACTTGACAAGACCTTCCCCACAATGGACTGTAGTATATGAATACTCGGACCGAAGATGTCGGATGTCGGGCGACATCCAAACATAACGCTGCTCACATTATCAGAAGTGACAGACATAAAGGGCTATGTCGGAAACTTCCACGTGAGAGTGCACAGGAAAGCGCGATACGTGGATGAGAAAGAGTGCACAGCCTGCGGCGAGTGTGTGAAAGTCTGTCCGGTAACCAAGGCGGACGAGTTCAACACTGGACTTTCAACAAGAAGGGCTATATATCAGCCTTTTCCGCAGGCTGTCCCAAGCGCATACGTCGTGAATATGGATGACTGCCTCGGATGGCTTCCCATAGCGTGTGGCAAGTGTATTGACGCGTGCGAAAAGAAGTGCATCAATTTTGACGCCGCAGATGAAGATATTGAATTTGATGTCGGAACAATAGTTGTGGCGACAGGGCTGGACGTGTTTGACCCTTCAGTTCTTGAAGAATACGGTTACGGGCGGTTTGAGAACGTGATAACGAGTCTGGAGTTTGAGCGGCTAATCAGTTCAGGCGGTCCGACAAAAGGACATTTTATCAGACCAAGCGACAGGAAAGAGCCAAAAACCGTCGCGTTTATTCAATGTATCGGCTCACGCACAGAGACCAAGGGGCATCCTTACTGCAGCAATATTTGCTGTATGAATACTGTGAAAGACACATTGCTCATAAAAGACCACTACCCTGATGTGCAGTGCAAAGTGTTCTATATAGACATCAGGGCGTTTGGAAAGGGCTTTGAAGACCTTTACAAGCGTAGCCGCGAAAACGGAGTCCAGTATATTCGCGGACTTCCCGGGCTGATTGAGGAAAACCCGCAAACTCGCAGCCTCAATCTCACGTTTGAAGACACTTCGGCAAGCGAGGTTCAGACCTGCACCGCCGATATGGTTATTCTTTCTGTTGGGCTTGAGCCGCGCCGCGATACAGATGCAATAAAGAAACTCCTCAGCCTCTCTCTTACAAAAGACGGCTTCTTTATGGAGTCTCACCCAAAGTTGCAGCCGGTTGATGCTCCGACAAAGGGCGTTTTCTTTGCTGGATGCGCGGAATCGCCAAAAGATGTGAAAGATTCTGTCACGCAAGCGGGCGCTGCCGCGGCGCGAGCAAATCGCCTTATGGCGAAAGGAAAAATCCATATTGAGGCGATAACTTCTTCTGTCCTTGAGGATGCTTGCAAATCCTGCGCGAGATGCGAAAAAGTTTGTCCGTATCACGCGATAGAGGTTGATAAAGATAAGAAAGCGCCTGCTGTGGTTGTTGAAGCGGCGTGCGCCGGCTGCGGAACCTGCGCTTCAGAGTGCCCGTTTGATGCGATAAAGATGCGCCATTTTACAGACCAGCAAATTGAAGCGCAGATTGACGTGCTCCTGACGGAAAATCCCCGGGATAAGATTCTCGCTTTTGCGTGCAACTGGTGCTCTTACGCAGGCGGCGATAATGCCGGAGTTTCGCGCCTCCAGTATCCTGCGAGTGTGCGCCTGATACGGACGATGTGCAGCGGGCGAGTCAGTGAAGATTTTGTTCTGCGCGGATTCCAGAGAGGCGCGCCGATAGTGTTGGTTTCAGGCTGCCACTTCGCTGACTGCCATTACATAAACGCGAACAGGTGGACGCAGAGGCGCGTGGAAAAGTTATGGGACAAACTTGAGAATTCAGGCATAAGACCTGAAAGGCTTCAGTTGGAATGGATTTCAGCGGCAGAAGGTGAGAAGTTCGCCCGCGTAATGACTGAACTGGACCAGATGAGAAAAAAAGTGACTCAGGAGGAGATTGAACAGACAATAAAGGTTCTCTCCGAAGGGAAGAAAAGAAAAGCGGTATAATGGCTGTTGAAACTGTAAAATACAGATGTCTGCGATGCGGTTATGAGTACGCGGGTGAATATGATGCGGATAATCCCGAGGAGCGGGCGTGTCCGAAGTGCTCCTCAAACAGCGTCAGACCGCTTCGCGCAAAGAAGAAATCAAAAGATGAGAAAGGTCAAAAAGGATGAAACTCTGGCGTAAGCCGCTTGACGCTGACCAGATAAAGGTCCAGAAAGGTGAAGTTCATATAATTGCGGACAGATGCAAAGGCTGCGGATTCTGTGTAGAATACTGTCCGCGGGATGTCCTGGAGATGTCGGAGGAGTTCAATAAGAGCGGCTATCATCCGCCTATCACGAAGAATCCCGATGCTTGCGTCAACTGCGGACTGTGTGAACTCCTCTGTCCTGAATTTGCAATCTATTCTACGCCTGAAGAAGAAACAGAGAAAGGAAAAGAGAGTTGACCTCTTCCGATAAAAGAGATGCGATTCTGACTGGCGAGCATTTCTGGCAAGGCAACATCGCACTCGCCGAGGGCGCGATTGCCGCAGGATGCAGATTTTTCGCCGGATACCCTATAACGCCTGCGAGCGAGATACAGGAGCGAATGACTGAGCGTCTGCCGTTTCTGGGCGGAACAGCAATCCAGATGGAGGACGAGATAGCCTCAATGGTCGCTATTCTGGGCGCTTCCTGGGGAGGCGTCAAGAGTATGACCGCCACAAGCGGTCCGGGATTCAGCCTTATGATGGAGAATCTTGGACTTGGAATGATGATGGAGTGCCCCTGTGTTCTGGCGAACGTGATGCGAGGCGCGCCATCGACAGGTCTTCCCACTCACTGGGGTCAGGCGGATGTGATGCAGGCGAAATGGGGCTCTCACGGCGACTATGGCGTTATCGCGCTTTGCCCTGACAGTCCGCAGGAGTGCTTTGACCTCACAGTTGAAGCGTTCAACCTTTCAGAACAGTTCAGGATGCCTGTTCTGATTCTCTCAGATGCCGCTGTCGGACATATGACGGAAAAAGTGGTTGTTCCTCCCGCAGACAAAATAAAACTGTATCCGAGGAGATTGACAAAGAAGAAACCTGGCAAGTATCTCCCTTTCCAGCCCGGACCCGACTTGGTGCCCGATATGGTTAACGCTGGAATGGGATATAGAATTCACGTTACCGGACTCACCCACGATGAACGCGGATACCCTGATATGAGCGAGGCGGCGCAGGACAGGCTTGTCAGACGGCTCGTTGACAAGATTCGCAAAAACGCGGACAAAATCATACGCGTTGAGGAGAAGAACACGGATAACGCGGACGTCGTGGTCGTCTCCTACGGCATAAGTTCGCGCATAATTGAGCCTGTTATTGAGAGAGCGGCGCAGGAAGGGATAAAGGTTGGTGTTCTGCGTTTGATAACTATCTGGCCTTTCGCTGAAAAGTATGTAAGACGCTTATCAGAACGCGTGAAAGGTTTTGTCGTGGTTGAACTGAACTATGGTCAGATATTTTACGAGGTGGAGCGCTGCGCCTGTGCGAAAGCGAAGGTCCTTTTGCAGGAGCATATGGGCGGCGGAATTCCTACGACTGAACAGATTCTTTCAAAAGTTATAGGGGCTGCAAAATGACAGAGAAGGAACTACCTCAAGATACAAGCGGATTAGAGGTAACGCCGGCTCCGCCAGCGCTGACCGGGCACCCCGTGGAAGACCTCCTTCGGATGGACAGGATACCGCACATCTGGTGCCCCGGATGCGGAATCGGTATCGGAGTGAACGCGCTCAGCCAGGCGCTCAAAGAGAGTAACCTGAACCTTGACAAGGTCGTGATAGTGTCAGGAATAGGCTGCACAGGAAGAGTTGCCGGCTATGTCAGGCTTGACTCTTTCCACACAACTCACGGGCGAGCGATTCCTTTTGCGACAGGTCTCAAACTCGCCAACCCTGAACTGACTGTGATAGTCTTCTCAGGAGATGGCGACCTTGTCGCAATTGGCGGAAACCACTTTATTCACGCAGCGCGCAGAAACGTTGACATAACAGTGATCTGCGTCAACAATTTTATATACGGAATGACAGGAGGGCAAGTCTCTCCAACCACTCCTGTGCACGCAAAGAGTTCAACAACTCCGTATGGCAACTTTGAGCCAGCGTTCAATCTGCCGCATCTGGCTGTCTCAAGCGGTGCCATTTACGTCGCACGCTGGACAACTCTTCACGTGCGCAGACTCAAACAGTCATTCAAAGATGCTCTCGCGAAAAGAGGATTCTCCTTCATAGAAATCATCGCCCCCTGCCCTACAACCTACGGCAGAAGAAACGCTATGGGAACTGGATTGGACACGATGAGATACTACCGCGAGAACTCAGTAATAAAGCACTTCGCAAACCCTGAAGAGGCGGACATCGGATTGACAGGCAAAATTATTGTCGGAAAGTTTGTTGATAAGGAGAAGCCCTCCTACACAGACATTATGCAATACAATCTTGAGGTGAGTATGCTCGCAGACCTGGCAAAGACATCTCCCAGGATAGAAAAGAAGGAGAAGAAGTGACGCCCGTAAAGAGCGGTAAGACCGCCATAAAACTGACAGGATTTGGTGGTCAGGGAATAATTCTTGCCGGGCAGATAATCGGCGAGGCTGCTGCGATTCACGACAGAAAGAACGCCACTTTTACGCAGAGTTACGGTCCTGAAGCGCGCGGGGGAGCAGCCTGCGCAGAAGTTATTATCTCTGATTCGCGTGTCGGGTATCCATTCGTCAACACGCCAGATATTCTCGTCGCTATGAGCCAGACGGCGTTTGACAAATACATTTCTTCTCTCAGGAAAGGCGGGATGCTTGTTTATGAAGGTGATATGGTAAAGCCTCACAGTTTGCCTGAAGACGTAAGAATGTTCTCCATTCCCGCGACTGCTCTGGCGGAAAAACTTGGCAACAAAATCGTAGCGAACGTGGTCCTTCTCGGATTTTTTACAGCAGTGACAGAGGCGATAACCCGGGATGCTGCTCTGAAAGTTCTTGAAACCTCTGTGCCAGCGAGATTTCTTGAGTTGAACAGGAAAGCGTTTGAGCAGGGATACAACTACGCGAAATCAGATAAAAAGGGCGACTGAAATGCCACCGAGACTATCAAAGAAGAATCTCACCTCACAGATTTGCCAGACGCTTGAATACATAAGCGGCGAGAATGTCGCCAAGTGTTATCAGTGCGGAAAATGCTCCGCTGGCTGCCCGATGATTGAGAAAATGGACATTCTCCCAAATCAGGTCATAAGGTATTTCCAACTCGGCGACGAATCTGTTCTCACCTGCGATACTATTTGGCTCTGCGCTGCCTGTCTCACCTGCGATGTGAGATGCCCGAAAGGAATTGACATCTCACGCATTATGGAAGCCGCAAGACAGATAATACTGCGCAAGAATATTGATAAGTTGAGCCCTCAAAAGGTTTCTAAAGAGGATTATGGCAAATTGCCGCAGATAGCGCTTGTCGCCGCGTTCAGAAAGTTTACCGGATAACTATGGTCAATGCAATGGAAGTGGCTTACTATCCAGGTTGCACATTGAAGACCTACGCGCTTGGGTTTGAAGACTCCTGCAAGGCTGCTTTATCAGAATTTGATGTCCAACTGTCAGAACTTCCGCGGTGGAACTGCTGTGGAACAGTCTATTCTCTGGCAAGCGATAATCTTATCTTTCAGACCGCGCCTTTCAGGAATCTCTTGCGCGTCAAGGAACAGGGAAAAGACACACTCGTCACACTCTGTTCTATGTGCTACAACACTCTGCGAAGAGCAAATCAACTGGTGAATGAGGATAAAACAGTCCTTGAAAAATTGAACCTTTTTACCGATACGGAACCGCTGAAATATGAGGGCGATGTCAAAGTATTGCATATCCTTGAGTTTCTCCGCGATGTGATTGGTTTTTCCCGAATAAAAGAGAAAGTGAAGAAGCCTCTCTCCGGTCTGAGAGTCGCTTGCTACTGGGGCTGTCTCCTTACGCGTCCTGAAGGCATCGGATTTGACGATTTGGAAGACCCTGATTCTATGGAGCAGTTTGTTAGAACTCTCGGCGCAGAGCCAGTTCAGTTTCCTTTCAAAATGGAGTGCTGCGGCTCTTACGAGACTGTTCTGACTCCTGATGCGGTCGCGGAACGGACATATAGAATAATCTCGTCAGCCGCAAAAAACCAGGCGGATTTGATTCTCACAAGTTGCCCCCTCTGTATGTTCAATCTTGACTACAGGCAGAAAGAGGCGCGTGCCCTGCGTTCCGATTTGCCCGAGATGCCAGTGCTTTACCTCACGCAACTTTTATCTGTTGCGCTCGGCTTGAGCCCGGAAATCTGCAGGTTCAAGAATCATTTTGTTGACCCGACTCCTCTTCTTCAAAGCAAAAATCTTATTTGAGGAAAACGCGCAAGATGGGAGAAAAGGAAAAATCAGTTCTCGTTGTCGGCGCTGGAATCGCAGGCTTGAAAGCCTCCTGCGACCTGACTGAGTTGGGCTTCACTGTTCATCTTGTTGAATCTTCGCCTGCAATAGGCGGGAAACTTCCGCAGCACGACAGATGGTTTCCGACAGACAGTTGCGGTTTCTGCCAATCGCTTCCCACATTCGCCGGGGAGCCCTACGCCGATTTCTGCCTGCGCCGGGTCTTTGTTCACCCCCGCGTCAACGTTCTATCTTACAGCGAACTGGAGAAACTCTCTGGCGAATCAGGAAACTTCTCCGCGACTGTCCGCAAAAAATCACGGTTTATCCACGCCGAAAAGTGCATCCTTTGTAATAAGTGTGCGGAAATCTGCCCCGTTGAGGTCCCCGACCAGTTTGACGCAGGTCTCTCAAAAAGGAAAGCAGCATATATGTACTCTCCCGGCGCCTTCCCCGCAACCTACACGATAGACTCCGCCGCTTGCACCAGATGCGGAAAATGTGTTCCAGTCTGTCCCACAAACGCAATTGATTTGAATCTGAAAGATACCTCAGCTGAACTTGAAGTCGGCGCTGTGATTCTCGCCCCCGGATTTGACGAGTTTGACCCTTCAAAACTCCCAAGTTACAGATACGGAAAATCGCCTGATGTGCTCACAAGCACACAGTTTGAGCGGCTCTCATCTGGAAGCGCACCCGGTCAGGGAAGACTTCTGCGCCCGAGCACTGGCAAACAGATAAAGTCCGTCGCCTTCATCACCTGCATCGGTTCACGCAACACAGAGAATCCTTACTGCTCAACCGCCTGTTGTATGTTCACGCTCAAGCAGGCTATCTATGTGAAAGAGAACTCGCCCGATACAGCGGTGACAGTCTTCTATATGGATATGCGCGCGTTCGGGAAAAGTTGGTGGAGATATTACCAGAAAGCGAAAGAACTCGGCATAAAGTTCGTCAGATGCCGCGTTCCAGCGGTTGAGGAGGTCCCTGACACGCGGAGCCTGAGACTGCGTTATGAATCAGAATCAGGCGCATATCTTAGCGAAGAAGTTGACCTCGTCGTCTTAGCATGCGGACAGGTTCAAGGCGAGGCGACTCGCAGACTCGCCGCAATATGCGCTGTAGAGGTTGACCCTTACGGCTTTGCAGTAACTCCCGAACTGAACCCCGTAAGAACTTCCCGCGAAGGCGTTTTTACCTGCGGTTCTTTCACAGGTCCGAAAGATATATCTTCGTCGGTTATTACTGCATCCGCAGCCGCTGCTGAGGTCTCTTCACTCCTTGGGGTTTCTATGCCTTCCACGCCGAGCACCGGTGAGCCCGCCCAGGATAGAAAGACCGCGGTAGTATTCTTCTCCTTTGGACTTGAGCATATTATCAAGTCGGAAGAACTTCAAAACGCTCTGCGCTCCAGGAGAAAGAGAGAACTTATTTTTATTCAGGAAAGCGGCTATGCGTGCCTGCCTGACTCAATAACGGCGACTGTCAAAAAACTGAAAGAGTCCGCAGCAGGTAGACTGGTAATTGCCGGCTGCGTCCCCTACCATTGCGAGGCGCTGTTTCAGGCGGCTTTTACCGCCAACGGAATACCAGCAAACAGCGTCAGATTTGTTGATTTGCGTCCTTTTACCTCTCGCAGAGATAGTGCCAACGCGCGCGCGACATCGCTTATCCTCTCCGCTCTCTCCGCGCTTGAGTTTGCCAGGCCGCATACGCCAAAGTCGCAGGCGCCTGCCCCATCAGTGTTGGTTATCGGCGCAGGTATCTGCGGACTCACAGCGGCGCTTACGCTTGCCAGACTCGGTGTAAAGACCACTCTTCTCGCACAAGACGAACGCCTCGGCGGTAATATTGATAAAATATACGCAACTGACTCCGGAGAGGATGTCCAGGCGTTCTTCGGTGATATTCTCGCTTCAGTTGAGAGTAACAAGAACATCAGAATCTTGAAAGGCGTGGGACCAGTGCGCGTGACAGGCTCTGCCGGAAACTTTCAGGTTGAACTTTCAAATGGAGAGAAGACCTCTTTCAGCGCGATAATAGTTGCCACAGGAGCGAAAGAATACGAATTGAAAGAAGAGGACTCATTCCCGAAGAGCGAGAACGTGATTACTCTGTCACAGTTTGAGAAAACGCTCAATGAAGGAAAATTGAAAGCGAAGTCTGTTGTGATAATTCAATGTGTCGGCGCTTTGAACGAAAAACGCCCTTACTGCAGTAAGACCTGCTGCGCAAAAGCGATAAAGAACGCATTGAGACTGAAAAAGTCAAATCCGAAGTGTGACGTGTATATTCTGTGTCGGGAAGTGATGACTTACGGAATGAGCGAACTGAGATACAGGGAAGCGCGGGAAGCGGGGATAATATTCGCCAGATACGAAGAGGCTAAACCTCCAACTGTTACGGAAAAAAAGGGGAAACTGACGGTAACTTTCTTTGACCTGCTGCTTGATACAGATGTTTCGCTCACCCCGGATTTCGTTGTTCTAAGCACAGGAATAACTCCCGGGGAGAATGAGGAACTCGCTTCTTCTCTTGGTCTGCCGCTTGGCGCTGACGGATTTTTTGAAGAGGCTGACTCCCGCTTCAGACCGCTTGAGACCTGCGTTCCGGGGATATTTATCGCTGGTATGGCGCAGTCACCCCAGAGTCTCTCCGAGGCTATTTCGCAGAGTGAAGCGGCTGCGACGCGCGCGGGCGCGCTCGCATTACGCAAAACTCTTACTGAAAGATATTCCTCTTCGCTGGCGTCGCAGCGCTGGTGCGTCGGCTGCGAACTGTGCGTGAAAGTCTGCCCTGTAAAGGCTCGCACAGTGGACCCGAGTCTCAAGAAGGCGGTGGTCGCGGAGGCAATCTGCGTCGGCTGCGGCGCCTGCGCAACTGTCTGTCCGTCCGCCGCGGCTGAACTGACATCTTCAGACGACAGGCAGATGTTAGCCGCTATCAGTGAACTGATTGGAGATTAGGGAGATAGATTATGGGTGAATTTGAGCCAAAGATAGTCGCGTTTCTGTGTAAGTGGTGCACAGGCGCTGCCGCCGACCTCGCCGGCACCTCTCGTATGGAGTATCCGACCAGCATCTTTCCTGTCAGTGTGCCGTGCACAGGGTCAGTTGACAGCGTTTATGTCCTCAAAGCGCTCTTAGAAGGCGCTGACGGCGTATTTGTCGGCGGCTGACACCCCGGCGACTGCCACTATGTTAGTGGCAATTACAAGGCGAGACGAAGAATCGCTTTACTTGAAAACGTTTTGGACACGCTCGGACTGCAGAAAGAGCGCCTCAACCTCAAGTGGATAAGCGCAAGCGAGGGGAGAAAGTTTGCTGAGGCTGCCACAAAGATGACTGAAGATATTCGCCAGATTGGTCCTTCTCCAATGAAGAGGGAGTTTTAGCGGGAGAGTGTGATGACAAGTTATTATAAATTGGTTGGTGAACCGCAGTCAGCATTTCGTCAATTGTTGAAGTCACTGATTGAAAAAGGAGTTTGTCGGTCTGTTCTGACGCTGCGTAGAACTAAAGGCGGTGGCGCTGCGTATGCGCTTCTGTCAAAGAGCGATGAACTTGAGAACGCGGTCCCGCTTGCGCCAGTGATGCCTGTCAACGCGGCTAAGATTGTTTCAGACCTGACGAAGGTATCAGGGCTTCTTGAACCTGTCGCGGTTGTGCTTCGCCCGTGCGAAAATCGCGCTCTCATAGAACTGGTGAAACTGAAACAGGCTTCGTTGGACAATCTGATTCTGATAGGGTTTGATTGCCCGGGGACATATAAACTGGATAAATATACTGAGAAGGCGCAAAAAAGCGACTTCGTCCCGGAGTTTCTCAGAACATCTTTCGCTGCCGAAGACGGCGACATAAGAGAGGCGTGTAAGGTCTGCGTTCATCCGATTCCGGCGAATGTGGACATTGCGGTCTGCCTTGCCGGCTGCGGCGAGGGTCAAATATTTTTGCAGGCGCAAAGCGATAAAGGCAAGGAGGTTCTCTCAAAGATTGGGCTGGGCGAAGAGAGCGCGCCGAAAGAGAGGGATTTGGCAGTTGCTTCGCTTGTTGAGAGACGAAAGAAAGCGCTTGAGGAGTTTATTCAGAAGACAAAGAAAGAGATAGGCGGATTTGAAAATCTTCTCTCCACCCTGGCGAACTGTGTCAACTGCCACAACTGTATGTCTGTCTGTCCTGTCTGTTACTGCCGTCAGTGCTTCTTTGACTCTGAGATGATTGAGTTTGAAGGCGACAGGTATCTATCTTCTGCGAGACGCAAAGGCGCGCTCAAGATGCCCGCCGATTCTATCCTGTTTCATCTAACCCGCGCAAACCACATTGCGCTCTCCTGCGTCGCCTGCGGAATGTGTCAGGACGCATGCCCGAATGATGTTCCGGTGTTCAAGATTTTCTGCGCAGTTTCACACGAGGCGCAGAAATTGTTCGGCTACGAACCCGGCAGAAGTTTGACAGAGGAGTTACCGCTTGCAGTATTCAAGGAAGATGAGTTTCAGAAAATAGGCACATAATAATGGATAAAGATATGCCAGAACAGGAGCATGTGACGATATATATAATGGGCAAGAAGTATGAGGTTCCAAAGGACCTCACAATTATGAGAGCGCTGGAATACGCCGGATACAGGTATATTCGCGGCTGCGGTTGCCGCGGCGGGTTCTGCGGAGCCTGCGCTACTGTCTATCGCAAGAAAGACGACTACAAACTGAAAGTCGCGCTTGCCTGCCAGAATGTGGTGGAAGATGGAATGTATCTTGCCCAGATTCCGTTCTATCCCGCTGACAAGGCGAGTTACGAAGTTGAGAAACTTACCCCCACTGCGGACGCGATTCTTTCGCGCTACCCCACCATTTATCGGTGCGTCTCCTGTAACACGTGCACCAAGTCCTGTCCGCAGGAGATACAGGTAATGGACTATGTTCAGTCAATGCTGCGCGGTGACATTGCGAAGGCTGCCGACCTCTCATTTGACTGCATAATGTGCGGACTGTGCGCGTCTCGCTGCCCTGCTGAGATTCCGCAGTATAACGCTGCTCTTCTTGCGCGCCGCCTCTACGGAAAATACATCGCGCCTCCGGCAAAACATCTCGCCGATAGAGTCCAAGAGGTGGCGCAGGGAAAATTTGACGCGGAGATTGAAAAACTGATGAAGGCTGAACCAAAGACTATTCGCGAACTGTATGATAAGAGAGACATAGAGCCATAATAGCGTTCTTGAAAGGTCAAATATGTACAGTCCAGAGATGGCTGAGTCTATAAAAAAGGTTGAGGCTACGAGAGAGTTCAGGATGAAGCAGACTATGCCGCGGCTCACAGCGGCAGAAAAGAGTGAGATTCTGAAGAAGTTTCATCCTGACTATAAGGGAGGTTCCACGCGCGCGCTCGCGGTTGGTCCGAGCAAAGGTTCAAAAGTTCCGCACGAGTTTGCCGATATTTTTGAATCTTACAGTCTTATCACGCCTGAGAATTTCAACATCAGCAAGATAGATTTTGACGTGGATGTTCTGATAATTGGCGGAGGCGGCGCAGGCGCGGCAGCAGCACTTTCAGCACAGGAGAATGGCGCGCGGGTTCTGCTTGCGACAAAGTTGCGCTTTGGCGATGCAAACACGATGATGGCTCAGGGCGGAATTCAAGCCGCTGATAAAGCGAACGATTCACCCGCAATACATTATCTTGATGTTGTCGGCGGCGGCGGATTTTATAATGTTCCCGAACTCGCGCGCGTGCTCGTTATAGATGCGCCGGGGATAATAAAATGGCTTGAAAGCCTCGGCGTTATGCTTGACAAGGAGAAGGATGGAAGCCTTGTAGGCATTCACGGCGGCGGGACATCACGAAAGAGGATGCACTCGGCGCGGGATTACTCAGGCGGAGAGATAATGAAGGTTCTGCGCGATGAGGTTACTAACAGAAATGTAGAGGTAATTGAATTCTCTCCTGTCATTGAACTGCTTACAGATGGCAGAACGTGCACAGGCGCGGTTCTGTATAATATAGAAACAGAGGAGATTCTAATCGTCCACGCAAAGACTGTAATCCTCGCCACAGGCGGCTCAGGGAGACTGCACGTTCAGAATTTCCCCACGACAAACCATTATGGCGCGACTGCTGACGGACTCGTAATTGCCTATCGCGCGGGATGCAGGCTCCTCTATATGGACACTATTCAGTATCATCCAACCGGGGCTGCGTATCCAGAGCAGATTCTTGGTCAGTTGGTTACGGAGAAGGTTCGCGGTCTTGGCGCTCATCTTTGCAACAGAGAGGGAAACAGATATATTTATGAACTTGAGACCAGAGATGTTGAGTCGGCAGCGATAATAAGGGAGTGTCTGGAGCGCAACCTCGGAGTGGTTACGCCTTCCGGTCAGCACGGCGTCTGGCTTGATTCTCCTGTCATAGATATAACAAACGGAGCGGGCACAACAGTGAAGCAACTGCCCGCGATGTATCGCCAATATATGCGATTCCAGATTGATATAACGAAGGAGCCTATTCTTGTTTATCCGACGCAGCACTATCAGAACGGCGGCATTGTGATAAACGAGTCAGGGGAGACCGATGTTGAAAACCTTTATGCTGCGGGCGAAGTGAGTGGCGGAGTTCACGGCAGAAACAGACTTATGGGTAATTCGCTTCTGGACATCTTAGTCTTCGGTCGCAGAGCGGGCGCAGCAGCCGCAAAAAAATCCAAATTTGTTCCACCGGGAAGACTCGCTATTGAACACGTAAAAAAATACCATAAAGAACTACAGGAGGTAGGCGTTGAAAAAGTGAGATTTTCGCCAATGATGCTTCCTGACTACAGAAGAAAAGAGCAGAAAAAAAGCCCTGTTCCTGTTGTGTAGAAAGATTGCCTCGCTTATAGTTGCAGTTTTGGGTGTATTACTGTGGACATAGAATTATCGGTTGAAAAAGGGAAACTGGACATCGCGGTCATAACGCTGAGGGGCTACGCACGAACTGAAGATGTTGCCACCCTCAGAGGCATCCTGGACTCGGTTGAAGAGAGCAAAGTTCACAGGGTGGTGATCAACCTGCGCGAAACGACACATTTGCCTTCACCGATGTTTGGGCTTCTTGTCAGTTACGCCACCAACAAGAACTCTATGGAATCTAACAAGAGCGTTGCCCTGTGCTGTATCTCGCCGTCAATTGCAACTGTGATGTCGCTTCTTGATGTCGGTCGTTATTTCCTGATTTTTGAGGACCTTTCCAGCGCATTATCCGCGTTTGGCGGCGGCAAGTTTGAGACCTACACCCGCGGTTGAAGGAGCAAGTCAGTTGGTCACGCAAAGACGCTTCGTAACCAGGTCGCGCAAGAGCGTTATACTCACTATGAGGTGGGTAATACTGGCAGCGCTTGTCGCAGTGGTTTTCTACCGCGGCATACCGGTCTCTCTTCCGCTACTCTGCTGTCTCTCACTTGGCCTGTATGCACTCTCAAACGTTGTCTTCTACTTTGAGAAACCGGGGCGGTTTAACCTGCAGAAAGTCTGGGGCTGGATTTTCTTCTTTGATATCGCAGTAATAGCCATCGTCACATTTTACTGCGGTGTAGGAACAGGCGAGTTCTATGTGGCATACTTCCTGGCAATTCTTGTTGCAGCGATGTCGCGCCGGACTTCTGCGGCGATCATAGCATCTCTTGCTGCCGCACTAATCTACGGGTTGATGACATTCTACGGAAAGACGGGGGTAGAAATCTTTTCCCAGGCTTTTTTCATCAGGACAGCGTTTTTCCTTGCTACCGCAGTCTTTGTCGGGTTCATAACGGAGGAAGTGCAGTATGAAGCACAGAAGAGGAAGGCTCTCGCCGGGGAAGTGGAGGAGAAGTCACGGCAGTTGACTCTTTCCAGAGCGTATCTGGATAATGTGATAACTTCTATGACAGACCCGCTCTTCGTTGTGCGCCCTGACGGCGTAATAGAGATGGCGAACAGGGCAGCCTGCAAGATTCTCTTACGCAGTCAGCGCGAGGTTGTCGGAAAAGAGTTCAAGCAGGTTTTCGCAAATCCCGAGACCTCTGTTTTAGAGCCTGATATTCTTCGCGGGTGGCTACCGCAGGAGGTTCTGCGCTCATACGAAAGCGTCTTTGTCAGCGCCTCCGGGGAGAAGATTCCGGTAAGTCTGAACTGCTCTGTGAACAAGAGACCTGACGGCGTTTTCTCCTCCGTGATTGTAACCGCTCGCGATATGCGCGATGCGATAAAGGCAGAAAATATCCGCCGTGAGATGGAAGAGAAGATGATGCGCCATAGGCTTGAAGCGGAGGTAGTGAAAAGAAAATTAGAAGCGGAAGAGAAGGTCGTTACTGAATTGAGGCGGTTGGATAAACTCAAAAACGACTTTGTATCTATTGTCTCTCATGAACTGAAGACCCCGATGACCTCGGTTCGCCTTGCCCTTGAGATAATGAGCGAGGGAATGCTTGGACAGGTGACCGAGGAACAGAAGGATAAACTGAATCTCGCAATCAGAAACATTGACAGGCTCATAATGCTGATAAACGATGTTCTGGACATCTCCCGCATAGAATCTGGCAAGCTCACGCTCCATATAGAGAAGAGACCTCTTTTGCCTGTTGTGGAGCGAGTTATAGCGCAACTAACAGAGGCTGCTCGTAACGCCGGCGCAGAGATTATCCTCGCAGAGCCAGTCACTGACGTCAGCGCCTGTTTTGACGCAACTGCCGTCTTACAGGTTCTCACAAATCTCATCGGCAACGCAATAGTCCACAACAAGGGTCCAACAAGAGTCACCATTTCTTGGCAGAAGGAAGACGAAAAAGGGGTTAGAGTCACTGTAGGCGATAACGGCAAGGGAATTCCGAACGAGGAACTGGAGAACATCTTTGCGCGGTTCTATCAGTTGCACGACGAACAGGAGGGAAGACCAAAAGGAACAGGGCTTGGCCTCGCAATATCAAGAAGCATAGTGGAGGCACACAAAGGAAGAATCTGGTGCGAAAGCGATGTGGGCAAAGGCGCTAAATTTATATTTACACTTCCTGTGGAGAAAATCGCTTGACGAAGCAAGCACGCTAATTTCGCGGCAACTCACTTTTTTTGTGGTTAGCTCTCTGAATCTTTTTTAGACTCGCCTGCAGGTTCTGCCGGTTTCCTTTTTGCTTCCCAGTCGCGGAGCCGCTTCTCCCACTTATATTCGCGCTCCAAGTCTGCGGCAAATTCGCTGAAAACTTTGCCTGAGAGGTAGTCGCGCCAGTTGAGTCTATGCCAGACAATATCGGTTATATAAGGGTCGTATTCTGTCTTGCCTGCGAGGTCTGCGATTCTGCGCCAGTCAGCAGTATAGTCTGGAACAACACGGGGCGCTTTCTTGGGCTCTGCTACTCTCACCGCCGCGGTCTTGCCTGCTGCCTGCTGCGATGGCGCGCCCATACTCCTGCAGGAGAGGCATAAAATCGGAACAGAAACCAGAGACAGAGTAAGAAATCTCACCATTTATGCCCTCATTTTCTGAAGTTTAGTATACCACTTCTCGAGACAAACTACAAGATTTTTTCGTCCGGATTTCGTGCGAGCAAAAAGATGTTGACACCGCCGCGAGGCGGAACTAATATAGAATTACAGGAGGTGGCAGAATGCATACAAAGACTTATATGGCAAAAAAGGAAGAGGTGAAAAGGGACTGGTATCTCATAGACGCGAAATCGCAGGTTCTCGGGCGTCTGGCAGTCGCTTGCGCAAAGATTCTTTCAGGCAAGACAAAGCCGCAATACACGCCGCACGTTGACACCGGGGATTTCGTTATCATCACCAACGCTTCATACGTGAGGGTGACGGGCAACAAGAACAAAGAGAAAATCTATAAGCGTTACACAGGGTATCCGGGCGGGCTGCGGCTGGAACCGTTCAACAAAATGATACAGAAGAGTCCTGAAAAGGTGATTGCTCTTGCTGTACAGAGGATGCTTCCAAAAAGCGACCTCGGACGCAGAATGCTAAAGAAATTGAAGGTCTATGCTGGAGAGAACCATCCTCACAGCGCTCAGAATCCGAAGACAATATCGGTAGTAGATGTTCACTGACTCCGGTCAATAGTTGGAGGGAAATCGTGGTTCAAACACAGTACTTCTGGGGAACAGGAAGAAGGAAGACAGCGGTTGCGAGGGTGAGAGTCGCTGTCGGCAGCGGGAAACTTCGCATCAACAAGAGAGATATGCCTGACTATTTCACGAAGGAGCAGGAGAGGAACGTTGTGCTCGCGCCACTGCGTGTCACAAAGACGCAGAGTAAATATGATATTATTGCGCGGCTGGGTGGCGGAGGAGTATCGGGTCAGGCAAGCGCACTCTGCCTGGGCATTGCGCGCGCGCTCGCGAAGGCGGATGAATCGCTTGTGGAGAAACTGCGCGAGAGCGGACTGTTCACCCGAGACGGACGTGAGAAGGAGCGTAAGAAATACGGTCAGCGAGGCGCGCGAGCGAGATACCAGTTCTCAAAGCGGTAATATTGGTTATCTCTCACAGACCTACTCAAGAATATGAGTGCTAAGGCGCAAACAGGCGAAAGATCGGGCGCTCAGATATATATTACACATTCCTTGTTCTCTTCGCATCTGTCGCTTTCTTTTGGGTGTTTTCTGTATCCTTTCTGCTTGTGGGAAGAGTCTTCTGACTCACCGTACGTTGGGCGGGGGGTAAGATATGAGAGGGACTGTCTTTCTTCTTCTCGGTCTGGCTGCTCTTGCTTTTCTTGTAAGCGTGACTATGGCTGAAGGTGGTCCAAAGGTTTACTCCACTTACAAGGAAGCAAAGGAGGCGGTTCACAAGACAGGCCGTCCTCTTGTGGTCGTCTTTGTGAGGGCTGGCGACACATCGTTTATGGGCGCACAAAACAGCCTCTTCAGCGACAAAGCATTTGAGAAGGTTGTTGGCTATTTTGTCTTTCTACAGATTGAGTTCAACATGGGCCAAAGAGGCACACCGCCGCAAGTAGCAAACCCGGAAAACGCTGAAATCGCAGACAAGGTTCTGGCAAAAGAAGGGGGAAGAATTCCCACTCTCGCAATACTCGCTCAGAATGAGACCGTGCTGGATGTTATGAGGCAGGCAAACCCGAAAGCGCTTCTTTCAACTCTGCCGCAGGGGATGACTGAGATAGTGAACCGGCTGAAGCCGCTCTCACCAGCAGAAGAAGAAAAATTAGAGGAGATGTGGAAGGAGGCTACAACAGCGCTTGAAAATAATGACACAAGCAAGGCGCTGGAGGCTCTCAAGAAGATTGCGAAATCGGGTAAGCGCTGCGGCTACGTGGAGGACGCGAAAAAGAAAATTGAGGAACTGAGTAAGACCAAGGAGCCGGCACAGCCGGTAAATCCGACCGAGTCGCAGAAACCTCCTGAGCCGGAAAAGGGGAAAGAGAGCGTCGCAATTATTGAGACTGATTTTGGAA
>Ga0315280_10004517_pt1 | contig 20472 bp, 18 predicted proteins | sample YL17G06_40_MG_FD_203697 | JGI IMG/M metagenome (GOLD analysis project Ga0315280, IMG submission 203697) | Sediment microbial communities from Yellowstone Lake, YNP, Wyoming, USA - YL17G06_40 | ecosystem: Environmental > Aquatic > Freshwater > Lake > Sediment | place: USA: Wyoming | collected... | reverse complement strand
GAACTCCGCCCTGAAATCGGACGCTTTCACCCCGACGCACCCAACGGGGCGACTACGCACACGTCTTTGTGCGAGCAACCAATCGGTTGCCAACAGAACCGATAGATACGCTTGTTTTAGGACTAGGGCCTATCCCAAAACCTGAAAATGCAGTCTATGAATTGGGGGCGAAGATGCCGAGGAGGACATACCCGTTGCCGCTGGAGGAGACGCCGATGCCCCGCTCGATTGCTCCCGATGGCTGCAAGCCGAATCCGAAGTGGTTGAGGCCTGATGTCTTGTGGGACGAGATTGAACCGTTGTTGCCGGTCGCGAAGGCGAAAGGTCCCAGGACCGGTGGCGGCGGGCCGAATGCGAATGCGCGGTGCACTCTGGACGCGATCTTTTACGTGTTGCGCACTGGCTGCCAATGGAAAGCGCTGCCGCGAAGTCTGGGTTCGGGCAGCACGGCGCACCGCTATTTCCAGGGATTCTGCCAAGCCGGTGTGTTTGAGCGCCTGTGGGGAAAAGGGTTGGATGGGTATGATGTACTGAAGGGAATCCGGTGGGAATGGCAGGCGATGGACGGAACGATGACCAAAGCCCCTTTGGCGGTGAGGCGGTAGGGGCCAACCCGACCGACCGAGCCAAGACCGGAACCGAGCGGCTCCTGTTGACCGATGGGGCCGGAGTTCCTCTGGCCGTTGCAGTCGATGGCGCCAACCGCCATGACAGCAAATTGGTGGAAGTGACCCTGAATAGCGTTCAGGCCGTTCCCCTGGACCCGACCACCGAGCAAAACCTCTGCCTGGACAAGGGCTTTGACTATCCTCATGTGTATGAATTGGTCGAAGACTATGCCTACAGCCCTCACATACGAAGTCGAGGCGAGGAAAAGAGGGATTTGGCTGAACTGCCCGGCTATCGCGCCCGACGGTGGGTCGTAGAAGGAACCCACTCATGGATGAACCGTTTCCGCCGCCTGTTGATCCGGTGGGAGAAGAAAAAGGTGAACTACCTGAACATGATCTACTTGGCTTGTTCATACATCACATACCACGCGGCAGGAGTTTTGGGATAGACCCTAAGAGGAATGGGGGTCGCCTGTTAGGCCTTCCCTCTTGCTGGCTGGACGAGGGAGGATCATCGCTCATCCTAAACATGTCGCTCTCGCCAGAATTGAATCCCAGAGTTCGAACCCTCAGGTTCTAGATGTGCCGTTTGCTCTTTCGTTCGTGTGCTGGCCATGGAGAGTGGTGAAAGCGTGTCGCGGGCAAACCCAGAACAGTTGATCCAAACAGCCTAACTGAGGCCGCGGATTCCCCTTTGTGAGAACAGCCACCGACTGGTGCAATGCGATGATCTCGAGGACAGGATCGGCCCGAGATGGGAAGACCGAACGCACGGAACGTAGAAGAATCCACCGCAACGCGAGAAGATTCGTCAGCATAATGGGGCGCATCGTTGCCCTGAGCATTCGAGGTGTCGAGTCACTGGAAGTATTGACGTTCCATTTTTGGCGAGCGACACGGGGGGATCAACACACCTCAGACTCCCGCCGGTGGCGCAGACGAACGTGGCACGCAGAAACAAAATAACGCGGACTGCTCCCGAAACTCAAGCGGCGCATTTATGGTTGCTTTTTGAATCCCGACAGCTCCACTCTGACAGGGATGAGCACTAGTTTTCTCATCGCATGCCTATGATGTAACGGCGTATTCCATTCGCTGGCGTTGGGAGTTATCTTTCTCTTGCGTGGGAATGGACGAGACACGCTCGTTTCGGCTGTGATCCAACTCCAGACGGGATTGAGGGTATGGGACGATGAAGCAGTATAAAATAGCGACCATCCCAGGGGACGGCATTGGGCACGAGGTCATCCCGGCGGGACTGAAGGTGTTGGACGCCATTTCGGGCCAACATGGGTTTCATCTTGTCTGTGAGACATTTCAATGGGGCGCGGGCTATTATAAACGTTGCGGGGAGTTTATGCCAAAGGACGGTTTGGACATTCTCAGGTCATTCGATGCGATTTATTTTGGCGCGGTGGGATTGCCGGACGTGGACGATACACTTCCAGCAAAGTGCTTCACCTTCCGGGTCCGGAAGGCTTTTCAACAGTATGTGAATTATCGCCCCGCGCGTCTGTTTGCGGGTGTGAATGGTCCTTTGCGCAACAAGACCCCGCGAGACATTGATTTCGTTGTCATTCGTGAGAATACCGAAGGCGAATTTGTGCAAGTCGGCGGGTGGCATCAGCCGGATTCCGCCGAGGGGATGGCCACCGACGTGAGCATCTTCACTCGGAGAGGTATCGAACGAGTGGCGCACTATTCCTTTCGGCTGGCGCAGCGACGGCGAAAACGGCTGACGAACGTAACAAAATCAAACACGCTGATCCACAGCTTGGCATACTGGGATCGCGTCATCGAAGAGGTTGGCCAGCGGTATCCCGAAGTAACATATCAGAAAATGTATGTGGACAATGCGGCCGCCAATTTCGTTCTGTGGCCCGAGCGATTCGATGTGATCGTGACCACGAATTTCCTCGGCGATATACTCAGCGATCTCGGGGGGGCGATCATGGGTAGTCTGGGACTTGGACCCAGCGGCAATATCAACCCCGAAAAGCAGTTCCCTTCCATGTTCGAGCCTATTCACGGTTCGGCGCCCGATATTGCCGGTCGAGGGACTGCGAATCCCATCGGCGCGATCTGGTCGGGCGCCCTGATGTTGGAGCATCTGGGTGAGCCGGAGGCGGCCAGACGAATTGTCGAGAGTATCGAACATACAATCCAACAAGGAATCCTTCCGGCCGACCTCGGCGGCACGGGGAACACCGTCGAGGTGGCGGACAGTATTATTCACAACCTTCAGGAATCGTAAAGGATGAGGGATGGCTCGCATCATTGATCTGACTCTTACGGTTCAACCGGGAATGCGGGGTGTGGAGTTTGAAGTATTCCACACTCTGGAAAAGGACGGATGGAACGCCCAAATTCTCCACCTGTACTCGCATTGCGGTACGCATATGGACGCTCCCGTTCATTGTGGGCTGAACGGCGAAACGATAGATGCCATCGCGCTGGAGACATGCATCCGGCCGGTATGGGTCGTGGATTTGATTGGGATTCAGCCTCGCGCTCTTATCCTGGTCGAGCACCTCGGAACGATTGCCGAAAAGGTCCAAACCGGTGAAGGGCTCCTGCTCGAGACTGGATGGAGCGCCCGCATTTCCCAACCCGACTATCGAACTGAGGCGCCGCGGGTAAGCCTGGAATTGGCAGAGTGGTGTGTGGATCGTCGGATCGCCGTCTTGGGCGTGGAGCCTCCGTCGGTGGCGGATGTCAACAATATCGAGGAACTCAAGGCTGTCCACCGAACCCTGTTGGAGGCGGGCATCGTCGTCGTCGAGGGGTTGACAAATCTGGGAGCCATCGCACAGGAAAAGGTGACCTTTCTTGCCATACCGTTGAAGATTGCAGAAGGCGACGGGTCACCCGTCAGGGCGTTTGCGATTGAAGGACGGTTGGGCCTTTAGCGCGCATCGGTCGCCAAGTCATAGGAAGCCGAATCCGTGAGAATCCCGTCCCCTCCGAAGCGTTACTTGCTGGTTTTCGGTACTTTCCTTCTATCGGTACTGCTGTATGTGGACCGAGTCTGCATCTCGGCGGCCAAGGAACCCATCGCGGAGTCGCTGGGTTTCAGTGACAAACACATGGGATGGGTACTGTCGGCGTTTGCGTTGGGATATGCCCTTTTTCAGACGCCTTCGGGCCTGGTGGCCGACCGCTATGGTCCCCGCGTGATCCTGACTGCTGTCGTCAGCTCCTGGTCGCTGTTTACCGGATTGACGGCTACGGCGTTCAATCTTCTTTCGATGCTGATGATTCGCTTCTTGTTTGGGGCGGGCGAGGCCGGAGCATTTCCCGGCATGGCTCGCGCGGCCTATTCCTGGATTCCGATGGCGGAACGCGGGCGGGTCCAGGGCATCAACTTCTCCGGTTCACGGTTGGGGGCGGCATTCGCCTTGCCGTTGGTCGCGTGGATGGTGGATGCAATCGGTTGGCGCAACACCTTCGCGATCCTGGCGGGCGTTGGATTTGTGTGGGCCTTTGTCTGGTACCTATGGTTTCGAGACGATCCCGCCGATCATCCTCGGATTCCTGAAAGCGAGCTAAACTATATTCTGGAGAACCGTCAGCGATCCGAAGACGAGAAGAAGTCGCCGCAGAGACTCTCCTTCGCCGCGCTTTGCCGATCGCGGAATATGTGGCTGGCGATGGTCCAGTACTTCTGCAGCAACTTCACGTTTTTCTTCATGCTGACCTGGCTGTTCCCGCATTTTAAATCCAAGTACAATCTGCCTCCGGTTTTAGCAGGGGTCTATGCGGCGGCGCCCTTCATCTGCGGCGCGTTGGGAAACTGGTTCTCCGGGTGGTTGGTAGACCGAATCTACCGCCGGGGCCGGTGGGTGCTTTCGCGGAAGATTCCCGCCATGATTGGTTTCGCGGTGGCCGCGGCAGGCTTGGTCGGATATGTACAGATGCCGAATGCCCTGGGCGCCATGGCGTGTATCTCGCTGGCGGTCTTTGGCGCCGACATGACCTTGAGTTCGTCGTGGGCTTTCTGCATTGATATTGGGCGCCAACATGCGGGCGCCGTTTCGGGCACAATGAACATGGCCGGCAATCTGGGGTCATTCGTCACCGGGCTGGCGTTTCCCTACCTGCTGGCGTGGACTGGATCGGACACCACCTTCTTTTATGTCGGAGCGGGGCTTAACACCCTCGCGATTGGGATTTGGTTGCTTGCGCGGCCCAACAAACCATTGGGGGAATACTGATGTCGAAGCTGAAAGGTGTTTGCGTTGGCGTCGGCTATTTCAGTCATTTCCAGTATGACGCCTGGAACCGAATTCCAGAGGTCGAGATCACGGCGCTGTGCAATTTCAACATCGAGAAAGCCAAGCCAGTGATGGAGAAATTCAAGATTCGCCATCACTACCAAGACTACCGCGAGATGCTGGAGAAGGAAAAACCCGATTTTGTGGATATTATCACCCCGCCGCCCACACACCTCAAGATGTGCAAGACAGCCGCCGATCTGGGTATCCATGTAATCTGTCAGAAACCTCTTGCGCCGACGTTTTCCGAAGCGTGCCAAATCGTCGAATACACAAATGCGGCGGGGATTCGTTTCATGGTTCACGAGAATTTCCGGTTCCAGCCCTGGCATCGCGAGATCAAACGCCTGCTCGACCAAGGTGTGATTGGTGAGCGCCTCCACGCGATCAATTTTCGTTCTCGTATGGGAGACGGGTGGGGCGAGGACGCTTACCTGAAGCGGCAGCCTTATTTTCGCGAGTATCCTCGGCTTCTGATCTATGAGACGGGCGTTCACTTCATAGACACGTTTCGTTTCCTGGCAGGGGAAATCCGTTGCGTGTACGCCATTCTGAAGAGGCTGAATCCCGTCATTAAAGGAGAGGACTTCGGAATTCTGGTTTTTGAGTTCGTCAGCGGGGCTGTCGGGATTTGGGACGCCAATCGCTACAACGAAAGCAACCACGACGACCCGCGCTACACCTTTGGCGAGTTCCTTCTCGATGGCAATGGCGGCTCGATTCGTCTTTCCGCCGATGGCCTGATCACGGTACAGTGCCTCGGACAACCCGAGCGCCCGCACGAATACACACACGAGAAACGTGCCTTCGCCGGCGATTGCTGCTATGTAACCCAGCGCCACTTTATTGATCGTCTCTTGGGCGGAAGACCTTTTGAAACCGATGGGCCGGAGTATCTCAGAACTCTCGCCGTCCAGAATGCAGTCTATGAATCGGCAGAGCGGCAGGTACCCGTCGAGGTGAAATACGTCGGAGGGTTCAATGCGCGGAAGAATCCAACTCATTGTACTCGATGACGACCCGACGGGCATCCAAACCGTGCACGGCTGCTACCTGGTAACCGATTGGCGGCTCGAAACCCTGAAACACGCCTTTGAGGACGACCGGCCATTTTTCTATATTTTGACCAATACCCGCGCGCACACCAAAGAGACGGCTCGCGAGATCACCAGCGCGGCTGTGGTGGCCGTGTTGGAGGTCAACCGTCAATTCGGCGACTCACTGATTTTCATCAGCCGGTCCGACTCCACCCTGCGCAATCATTTCCCCACCGAGATGGATGTGATTGCGAAGAAATTGGAGCAAGAAGACGGCCGGCCGGTGGATGCGATTTTCCTGGTGCCGGCCTTTCTCGAATGCGCGCGAATCACCGTGGATAATATCCACTATCTAGTGGAAGGCGGGCGGCGGGTTCCCACCGCCGAAACGGAATTTGCCAAGGACTCCGTATTCGGTTACAGAACCTCCTTCCTGCCCGACTATATCGAAGAGAAAACCCATGGGACCGTTCGCGCATCCATGGTTCGGTCCATCTCTCTGGATCTGTTGCGCCCGTCCGAGGCAGACGCGTTGAACGGATTTCTCTCCACCCTGACCGACCGCACCTATGTCGTCGTCAACATAGAAAACTACACGGACCTGAATCGTTTTGCGCGAGCGGTTCGTGAGCAAGTCGCGCAAGGGAAGCGATTTATCTTTCAAAGCGCCGCCTCATTGGTCAAAGCGCTGTCCGGCATTCCCGATAAGCCCCTGCTGGGCAGAGAGATCATCCGCCGCCGCGGCCCCGGATTGTTCATCGTCGGTTCCCATGTGAAGCACACCACGGGGCAACTTTCGCGACTTCTGGCTTGTCGGAGTACGGCGGGCTTTGAGATCGTTGCAGAATCGGTTCTGCAATCAGGCAACCTTCTTCTCGAGCCCCTTTTGAAGAAGACTGGCGAGGCGTGGAGCGCTGGCAAAACCCCGGTTCTCTATACGTCGCGTGCGGAGCTGCAATTCGATTCCCCGGATGCCCGTCTCCGCGCGGGAGAGATGATTTCCCGGTTCCTGGTTGACGTGGTGCGTCGCCTCCCTGTGTGTCCATCCTACCTTGTGGCCAAAGGCGGGATTACTTCGCACAATATTCTGGTGCATGGTCTGGGAGTCAGCCGCGTGCGGGTCCTGGGTCAGATCCTCGCCGGCGTGCCGGTCATTGTCACACCCGACGATTGCCGCTTCGCGCAGATACCTTATGTGATTTTTCCAGGGAATGTCGGTGGCGAGGATGACCTGCTCCGCGTGTGGGAGATTCTTACAACAGCGGAGGAAAAGCCGCCATAAATCGTCCGGAGAACCCGTTGGGTTTCCTCCGGCGCCGCCAGGCGCCAGGGGCGAGGCCGAATTCACGCCTGAAAACATTTGAAAGGTAAGTCGCTCGGCGAAATCCGCAGGCGTGGGCGATTTCCTCTAATGAAGCGGGGCTCGCCAGCAATAGTTCCTTCGCCCGTTCGAGCCGACGGCGACGTAGTTCGGCTTTGATGGTGCGGCTCATCCAGTGCTGGAAGCGCTGTTCGAGATTGCGGCGGGAAACCCCCACCGCACCGACGACGTTCTCCACGCCGATGGGCTGGGCGAAGCGCTCGCCGATGAAAGTCAATGCCCGCGCTACGAGCGGGTCTTCGACGGCGAGGATATCGGACGACATGCGCGTCACCACGCCCTGCGGCGGAATTCTCACGAAGCGTTTCCGGCGCCAGCGGCGGCTCAGCATCTGGTCCATCAGCGCCGCCGCCTCATAGCCGACTTTATCGACGTTGGGCTCGACGCTGGAGAGGGACACCCGCCGCGAATAACAAAGCAACGGATTGTTGTCCACTCCCACCAGAGCGACGGCGCCTGGCACGTCAAGGCCCAGGATTTCGCAGGCCTCGAGCACGTGCAGGGCGCGCTCGTCGTGGGCCGCCATGACGCCCACCGGTTTGGGCAGACTCCCAACCCACTGACAAAACCGCTCGGCGCTCCGTTGACGGCGCCGTTCGTGCGCCGCCGGTGAGTCTTTTGGGTCGGGCTGATCGCCCGCCTGCTGCTGGAAGCGCAAAGCGGTTAATCCCGCGTCCCGCGCCTCCCGGTCAAAGCCCTCCCAGCGCAGAGTCGCCCAATGGCGGAGGCGGGCGCTTCTGCTGTTGGGGCCGCAAAAGGCAAGGCTCCGAAAACCGCGATCCAGAAAATGACGCGCCGCCAGCCGCCCGATCGCGATGTCGTCCGGCCGCGCGATGGGATAATCGTGCGCCGGCACGCACCCGAAGATGTCAACCACGGGCAGGCCGGTGGCTTGAATCCGCTTGAGCTCGTGGCGGTCGCGGATTCCACAGATCAATCCATCGGCGCCAAAGTGGGCCAGGTCTTCATAGCGCTCGAACCTGGCCGTCAGGGAATAGGCCCGATCGTTGTACAGCAACTCCCAGTGAGCGTGCTCGCGCGCGTAACGGATGACGCCGCGATACACCCGGAATTGGTACTCGTCGTTAATATCTATGCGCCGGACATCCAGCGCGATGCGGTGTGTTTTGGGAAGCGAAAGAGACATGGCGGCGTTCCTTTTGGGGAAAAAAGATCGTGCGCAATTTCGTATTTCGCCTGCGAAAAAAGGTAATTGCCTGGCGGGTTCGCGCGCAATAGGATAATTGCGTAAAAAGAAGAAAGTGGCACGCATCGAGTTGCGGCGCCGGCGGTTATGAGTTTGGTCCAGTTTTCAGCAGCACAAAAGGAGATGAACACGAAGGGGCCGCGTATGGGGAGGCCGTGAAAGAAAGGTGCGGCAATCAACCTCCCCCAGTCTTCACATTGCCGCACCAGGGTGGCCCGGTCGCAGGCAGGAGGTACCGGTTTCCGCAAACACGTTTTCGCACCTCTTCCTACCCATCCCTTGCTCTCTATCTCAAGGCGGATATCCGCCAGTGCGGGGGCAAAAAAACCTTGACGCTTGGGGGGCTTTCGAGGTAAAAACACTATGTTCGGTTCGCCCGGGAGCGGTTTTCGCTACTTAACATCACCAGATTTGCCGCAAAGATCACCGCAAGGGGAAGGAGACGGGATCATGAGGGCCTTACAAAAAGAGCGCGCCGGTTTTACCTTGATCGAGCTGCTGATCGTGGTGGCGATCATCGCGATTCTGGCGGCGATTGCCGTCCCGAATTTTCTTGAGGCGCAGACGCGGTCAAAAGTGGCCCGCGCGAAGTCGGACCTGCGCACGATCGCCACCGCCGTGGAGGCCTACACGGTGGACTGGGGCGTCGTGCCGATCGGGTTCTGGGAGTCGGACCAATGGCAGCCGTCGCATTTCGGCCTCAGCGAAGCTTTGGGCATGATCATGGTTTACGTGCGGATGACCACTCCGGTCGCCTATATGACGACCCCGCCGCTCGACGTCTTCTCGCGCTTGAACCTGATCGCCCACAGCGGCCAACGCACGACCAACGACTACGCGGCCAGGCTGTATGCCTACAACAGCATTCGGGACCGCACGCTGCAGGGCAGGCAGATGGCTTCCGTGTACGTTACGGCTTACATACGCGGGGCGACCTGGGTGGCTCACAGCCTGGGGCCGAGCTACGACTATTCGCCCGACACCCGCGGAAAACAGATCGTGCGCGTGCCCGGGCGGCTGCCGAGCACCAATCAGTATATGGGCTATCCGGACTTGATTTACGATCCCACGAACGGGACCATTTCGTACGGCTACATCATCCGCGACAGCAAGGAGGCGTATTAGTCGCGGGCCGGGCCGAGGCCGGCGCGGTCGCAGTCGAATGGTAGTGTCAACAGTTGCATGAAAGATTGGCGGGGCAATGTCTGGTCAAAATCTTGCAGTAACGGGATTTGCCGCGTTGTTGGACACGGCAGGAAGGGGGTAGATAGGCTGAATCACGGGGCAAGGGAAAACATCAGTTTCCAATGCTATCGAGCCAAGAAGTCAGATCAAATTGTGCAAAACGTTTGATACTACGGCTCCAATCTTCTGGAAGACTCTTATGATGTCGAGTATTCAGGAGAACACTGGCTCTTTTCATGTTTCAAGGTCTTGCGCGCGCATGGCCCTCATCGTGTTTCTCATCGTGGCCGGCGCGACATCCCCGGCTCTTGGGCGGACTGATTTCACGGACGCCCTCGGAGACCACAATTTCAATAACACCGCCAACTGGACAAACGGACTGCCCCTGGGAAATGACGAGATGGGCGGCAACGTCGGCTACATTGGCAATGGAACGACGGCCACGCTGACGGCGAACCGCTCGACCTCGGGCGGCGGCGGAGCGAGCAATACGGACATCTATGTCGGGACCACCGGCACGATGGGCACCTTCAACACCGGTGCATTCTCAATATATTTTGGCGCTAGTACGCAACAAGGTTTCCATGTGGGTGTCTATCCGGGTTCCCAAGGAACGGTCAATGTCAATGCGGGCGGGCTCTTCGATACGGGATTCGGCGCGAATCCTGACTTGAGAATCGGCCGCAGCGACAAGGCAGGCACTGGCACGGTCACCTTTTGGGACGGCGGCAGATTTGGCTTGCGCGGAGGCGTCCAAGTCCTCAACGGCACCCTCTGGTTTCATGCCCTCAGTCTCTGGGGAGCGGGCGGCGACGACAAGCCGAGGTGGCCCTGTGTCATCGAGGATACTCTGAAGTTCTCAACCGACGGGACGACGATCAACACCTTCCGCCTCGACCCGACGCACACGGGTTCGGTTGCCTCGCTAACCCTGGGCCCCAACAGCAAGCTCGTCATGGACCTGGGAGGGAGTTTCAAGGTCGGCGACAGCTGGATGGTGGTCCAGGACTATGAAACGCTCACTGGGACTTTCGGCACCGTCATCGGAACCCACGGCGAGACGTTCACGGTCAACTACACAGCCGACGTGCCCGGCACCGCCGTGTCCGGCCCCAACGATATCGTCGTCACTCTGGCATCCGTTGGTGGGACGACGCCAACGGCGCCGACCAACCTGAGCGCGCAACCCGGCGATGGGCAAGTCCTGCTCACGTGGGATCCCGTGCCCAGTGTCATTGATGGGTACCGCATTTATCAAAGTGAGACGTCGGGTTCGGGCTACACGGAAGTGTCAACGACGACATTGCCGAGCCATCTGATCACCGGTCTGACCAACGGCACGCCGTACTACTTCGTCGTCACAGCGTTCAACGCTGTGGGGGAAAGCCCGCGCTCAAACGAGGCGTCGGCAACGCCCCAGTCAGGCATCAGCCTTCGCGTTCGTCACTGGGACGCATACCGGTGATTGCGCTCTTTTGGAATCTAAACGTCGGAGACTTCGCCTGAACCTTTACAAACGCGAATAACATAAATACGGCAGAAGGAATCAAAACCGTATGGACCATTGCCGCCGTGGCGATGGCCATTCTTGGCCTTACGACCGCGTCGGCCAAGTGGGAGTAAACGGAATAATGAGAGCCTTAAGAAAGGATGACGCCGGTTTTACCTTGATCGAGCTGTTGATCGTGGTGGCCATCATCGCCATTCTGGCGGCGATTGCCGTCCCCAATTTTCTGGAGGCGCAGACGCGGGCCAAGGTCTCTCGGGCGCGGACTGACATGCGAACCATTTCCGTCGGCGAAGAAGCCTACCGCGTGGATTGGAACACCTACACCCACAGGAATACAGCGAACGAGAACCCATTTTCCATGGGCGGCGGCGAGTGGGGCGGCTTTCGCGAGCTCACCACGCCGGTCGCTTACATCACCAGCATCCCCATGAGTCCGTTCGGCCAGTCGCGTGTCTGGCAAAATCAACAACAATGGCGGCCCAATACATTTCGGCTGGGGACGGGGAGTTCGCTGTCGCGAACGACCACAGGTCCACCGTCGAACACGAACAAAAACGGTTTCCCCGCTGACACCTTCATCGTCGAGTGCGATGGCCCCGACAATACCGAGGATAGCACGGGGAATTTCACCACCGGCAATTATCCCTGGCCAAACATAGACCCCAACGATCCCGCGCCGGTCCTGGAGCGAATTTACGATCCGACGAACGGGACGGTCAGCCGGGGCGAACTCTATCGGACCGGCGGGCAGAAGCCGGCCAGCGCAGCCGGTTCGCGGCATCCCAGAGCTTGTCCGCGAATTCCAGGACGCCGTTTGACGCGCGCCTCTTCTCGGGCTGAGCCGTTTCCTTCGCCATGCTGGCACCTCTGTCGCATAGACAGCAATTGACGCCGTGTTTTTTAAGTTTGCTGCCAGAGGGCCCCAACAACCCCTTCATCGAAACCCACTGCCACGAGATGTTTTCCCGGACCAGCTGCTTCTTTGTTCTACTCCGGCACTTCAAAAGCAAGAACGGTGAGCGTCAGTTCTCGCTGTGGATCGTCCTTGTGATGGAGAACAAACCGAAAACCGCTCTCCGAGTTGAACTGAACGTCGCGCTTGAAATTCGGGTGTCCACGGATGACTTGCGGGATTTTGGTCAGAACCGCAGAGAAGTCCTTCCTTCGGTTGAAAACGAGCATCGCGGCCTTCGTATCCCGCCAGCAAACGTACCCGAGGAGTTGGTCGGTCTTGTCGCTCAGGGACTTGGGGCCATCCCAGAACATGCATTCTGCGACAAAGATGTTCTTGCCCTCGACACGGATGAGGATGTCTGTCTTGCCGTCGAAATTGAAAGTCTCGCCCGTCGCCTGGCCTTCATACTGGCCGTTGAGTTGGACCAAAAAGTGCTGCCTGAGATCCTCTTCTTTCATATTGCGGAAGGCTCCAGGGCTTCTCTCCATCACCGCGACCATGTTCGAGATGACAGACAGGATGTGCTCGTACTCACGCATGTCCAGTGCGGGTTCCGGGACAAAGGGCGTTTCACCGGCGCGCGGTTGCGGAGCTCTTATCTTTCGTCTGACAGTCGGGACGGAATAGGTCCGAGGTGCGTCGTCTCTGCGCCGCAATGGAAATCCAAGGCTTGCGACCAACTCCCGGTCCTTGAGAATCTTCTTGCGCCGCCACTCAAGGCTGCCCTTGGCAGTAGTGCGCAGGGTCGAATTGAATTTGGATACGTCCTGCCCAATCCATTCCAAGTACCTTCGTATTTCAGAGAGGTCGCGGTTGAATCCCGATTTCACAGCCTCCGCATCGTGATCTGTCCGGATGCAGGTCAGCACGACTTCACTCTGAGTGATCGTTGCAGCGGGGGGGACATGGGGAAACCGGATGATGGCCGGCACTTGAACAGCTCTTGGTCCCCATCAAAAGGCACGTGGAGGGTGATAGCCGTACCCTTTATGTGGAACGGCTTGCTCGGGTCGCGAATGAAGCGGTTTGGGTCGCGGCTCACGTCCACGTCTGTCTCGGTCTGGTCGGGCACAATCTCGTTCTCCCTCAAACGCGGAGCAGTCACGGCGTATTCCTGCTCGAAGTAATCGCACCAATCGTCCACGCTCGTGATGAGCAAGCGATCTGCATCAATCTGGTCAATCGCTTCAAGCATCTTCTGCGCATGCGCCCGAAGCACGTCGTCGAGACGATGATCGGAAAATAGTAGGTTACCCGCGTCGCCCATGAACATCCCCTTGCTCCGGTCCAGGCACCCTGCACGTTGCTTTAACGCCAAAGGAGTCCCGGTACCGGAACTCCCTCCTGAACAACTTTTGGTCCGCAAGGGTTTTTAAGATTGCCCCCCGATCTCTCAATCCCTGACTTCTACCGCTTTCAGTCTCAGGGAATGTTGGCGGATGGCCTTGAGGAAGTCAAGAGCGCTCCGCCTTGTTTTGATCTCGTTTGAACGGCCAGGAGCGCGGTGGTCGGAAACCTGGATGCGGGGAATGCCGTCCCCCGACGGGCAAACAGGGCTCGGAAAATCGTCACCCCTATGTCACCCCAAGGGGCGAAAATAGGGTTGACTGGTGGTGTGTGGTCGTGCGAGGAAATGCACGACTGGCGCGGGTTTGGCGCGTATCATCGCGAAACGAGAAACCTATGATTTTGCCTGTCAAGCGGGATGCCGCGTGTTCGAATCCCGTCGCTCGCTCCAACTTTCTTTCCTTTCCATTTCCAACACCGACCACCAACTATCCTCTCAATCGCACCGAATCCCTTGCTTGCCGAGAGAACCAACCAAGGAGGACCGAATAGGAGATTGCCATGCTGACACCCAACGTTTACGCCGCACGTGACTTTGCCGTGAAACGGCACGAAGGGCAGAGACGAAAACATGGGCTGGACTATGTGTTTCACCCCGAGGATGTGGCCGGTTTGCTTGCTTTCCGCTACGGCGTTGAGAACGAGGATGTGTTGATCGCCGCTCTGCTCCACGATGTTATTGAAGAAAGCGGCGTCGGCGCCGATGAGCTTGGGGAACGCTTTGGCCCGGCAGTGGCTGACATGGTTGTCGTTCTCAGCCGCACCAAAAGCCGACCCTATGGCGAGTATGCCAAACAGTTAGGCGAACAAAAGGCGCCCGTTCTATTGATCAAGGGCGCCGATATGGTGTCCAATCTGCGCGACAGTGCTTTTGCCGACGAGGAGACCCGGCGCAGTGTCGCCCGTCATGCGCGCGAGTGCATCTTGCCGCTTTTGCGCGATCGGCACGGCAACGATCATCTCCTCGTGCGCGATTTGGAGCTTCTAACGGAAACGGTGGAAAGACTCTGCGCGTCCGGCACCTGACCATATCCGCGCCATAGCCACCTGTCCGATGCGGATTTTACCGGTAGAAGCGCCACGTGTGAACCAGCGTTGGCGGAGGGACGTTAGTCCCTCTGGGTGTGGGCTGCGCGAAGAATGCGATGGTCGGTGCGCCATCGGGCTTGCGGCCTTGAGAAACGTTGGCCTTCTGACGGCCAAAGGGCAGAGAGTCAATCCGTGTCACGCCGTCTTTTTCAAACAGTCCAAGAGCTTCGCCCGTGTCTTTGAGTTTGAAGTTCGTATGAGTCGGTCCCTCTTCTTCGTCGTCGTCGGCCCAAAAGAGGGCAAATCCGCGATGGCCCACGACATTGCCGGGCGGAATCAGCCATTTCTTTGGCTGTGTAAGATCATCGGTCAGATAGTAACCGCCCAGATCAATTGGAATTTCGCTGGAGTTATACAGCTCGAACCAGTCCTCTCGTTTGCCCGAAGCGTCTTTGATGCCGGTCGTGTTGCTCGTGAGCCACTCGTTAATGAAGAGAATTCCCGCCAGCTTGGCAGGGGGCGGCGCGTAACCGCCGTTCGGGGTTCGAGGAGTCGAAAGCCGAAACGGGCCCCATGTCGGCAAACCGTCCAGAAGGCGTCCATAGGAAACATCCGGCGCTTGCTGGCCGAAGCGAATCACGTCAATGGTTGTGGCTCCGTCCTTTTCATAGAGCCCGATCATTTCGCCATCCGTGCCGTTCAGCCTAAAAGAGGCGTGAAGCCGACGAAGTGGATTGGGCGGGCTGGTCCCATCAGCCCAGATCAGCAAGCGTGCCTTGCCAGCAATTGTAGTTCCCACCGGAAACATCCATTTTGCAGGCTGGGAAGACGTATCGCTCAGGTAGTAGCCGTCGAGGTTCACCGAGCTGGCGGACGGGTTGTATAGTTCGATCCAATCGTCATACTGTCCGTCCTCGTCCTTGATCGTTTTCGTGTTTGCGGCCATAAACTCGTTGATTACGACAGGTATCGTCGGGGCCATCAGGCCGCCCATGGCGATCTCTTTCATTCCAAGAACCAACCCCAACAAAACCGCAAGGGGGAGCGACGCACGCTTTCTCGCTGCCAGAGTCACGGAGTTTTCTTTCTTTTTCATGTTGCTTCCAATGCTCTTTATAGGACGTTTCCCCAGCTCAGGCAAGAGGTTTTGCCTCAGTGGGACGGACGTCGGGCCGAGCAGTTCTCGAACTCACGAAATGCGGCAATTGTACAGGCGCAGCCCGCCTGAAGGCGGGCTGTGCCCCTGCAACGCGTGTTTCCAAAATGCATCCAACTCACCAACTCGCGAGCGCCACCTAGACCCGGGAAACTGAGATTGCGCCACGCTATTTCCCGCCAAGTCGTCAGGTCGCAAAGCGACCATTGGCTCTGGCTCGCAAACAGAGCGAATCGCGAACTTTTGTCCCCCCTCCTTCTTATCCCGAAACCTGAAGCCTGAAACCTGAAACGTGAAACTTGGAGCGCTGGCGCCGTCAGACCCGTTTTCCCGACTCATTTGGCCTGCAACGCTTCGCGCAAGCGCTCGTAAAGAACATAGGGAACTCGCAAGGAACCATGGCCTCGTCCCAGGGCAATTGCCGGCTTAATCACTCCGTGGAAATCGGTGCCACCAGTCACAAGTAATCCAAAGCGCTCGGCCATTTCGAGGTAAAGGCGCGTCTGCTCTTCGGTGTGGTCAGAATAGTAGGCTTCGAGGCCCGCCAGTCCTGCCTCCTTCAGCCGCGTGAGGGTCGCGGTCAGTAAATCCGACGACAAGCCCATGTAATAAGGATGGGCGAGTACCGCCACCCCTCCGGCCTCGGCGATCAGACGGATCGCTTCCTCGGGGCTAAGTCGAAATCGGTCGTAGTAGGCCACTCGACCTCGGGCCAAATAGCGATCGAATGCTTCCTCAAAACTGTTGACAATACCTTTTCGGATCAGAACCAGCGCGAAGTGGGGACGACCGATGACTTGCTCGCCAGCGATTGCCTTGACCTCGTCCAATTCGATCGCAATCCCAAGCAGTTGGAGCTTGCGAATGATCTTCGCATTCCGCGCGTTGCGGCCCTCGACGAGTTCTTGCAGGATCGTTCGCAAACGCTCGTGAGCGGGATTGATGCCGTAACCGAGCATGTGAACTGTGCGACCACTGAATTCGACGCTTATCTCGACACCCGACATCGTTTCCATCCCAGACCGCTTGCCAGCCGCAAGGAACTCTTCGACGCCCTCGCATGTATCGTGGTCGGTCAGTGCAATCGCGGCAAGGCCCGCCGTGCCTGCCTCGGCGACCAAGCCGGTCGGGGTCATCGAACCGTCGGAAAACGTGCTGTGGGTGTGGAGATCCACCCATTTTGGATTTTCGATTTTGGATTTTGGATTGCTCATTTGGGATTGCGGCCTTCACTTGTCCAAAGCCCAACGGTAACCGCAGATTACACACATTTCACAGATTATTCTAATTGGTGGAATCTGCGCAATCTGTGGTTCCTTCCCTTGTTTCTTGACTTTCCTTTCACCAACTCCCCAAACCATCTTGCCGTAAGGCAAGCAGTTCGACAATGAAGTGGTCAAAGCAAATCGGATGGGCCGACGCAGCCAGATTGTCAGTGCGACAGGGCTAATCAGCGGTGTGACTGCGGCCAGTCGCGTCCTCGGTGTGGTCCGCGACTCCGTGATCGCGGCTTGTCTGGGCGCAACGCATTACAACGACATCTTTCAAATTGCGTTTACGATTCCCAATCTGGCCCGGCGAGTCTTGGGCGAGGGCGCACTTTCGGCCTTTATCGTGCCGATCATTACGGGCGTCCGGCGCGAGAAAGGGGAAACCGCCGCCTGGCGATTCACATCGAATGCCTTCAACCTTCTGGCGGCCATCACCCTCGCCCTCACCATTGTCGGATGCCTCTTTTCTAAGCCCCTGTTTCTTTTTTACGGCGGCACGCGATTTCAACTCACTGATCAAGCCGCTTTTGTCGCCCTGGGCAGCTCCTTGACGCGGATCATGTTTCCTTTCCTGATGATCCTGACGCTTGTGGCTTTGCTCATGGGAGTTTTGCACAGCCTCCAGCATTTTCTCGCTCCAGCACTTGGCTCCATTGTTCTCAACGTCGTTGTGATTGGCGCGGCTTTGTTCGCCATTTTCGCCTTTCATCCCGGACGCGAGCAAATTCTCTATGTCCTGTCGTGGGCGGTTATTGCCAGCGCGGTCCTGCGCCTTCTGATTCTTTTTCCTCCGCTTCTGCGACGCGGGTTTCGATGGCAGCCCGTTTTCGACTGGCGCGAAGGGGGCTTTCGCGAACTGATCTCCAAGATGCCCGCGGCGCTGTTTGCGACGGCCATTGCGCAAATCAACATTTCGGTGTCGCTGAACCTGGCCAACTGGTGCGGCGAAGGGAGTGTGACTTATCTCCTATACAGTCAAAGATTGATCCAGTTACCCATGGCGCTTTTCTCGACCGCTCTTTCGACCGCGCTCTTGCCACAACTGTCGGCGGTGGTCGCCGAGAACAATCGCCGGGAATTGCGCGATCTGATGACATTTGCCATGCGCGCCATCTTTTTGATCTCCTTTCCCGCCACCATCGGCTTGATGGTCTTGGGGCGGCCAATCGTACAGTTTCTCTTCCAACGTGGCGCATGGACAACGGCCGCGAGCGAGGGGACGGCGCTCGCTCTCCTCTGCTATTCGGTTGGGCTGGTCGCTCTCGACGCGCAGCGCATTTTCGTCCCACTCTATTATGCCCAGAAGGACATGATGACGCCGGTCAAGTATAGCGCACTGGCCATGGTGGTGAATATCATCCTCAATCTTGCTCTGATGAAAACGCCCCTGAGTTTCGCCGGGATAGCACTGGCCAATTCCATGTCGGTCATTCTGAATGCCTGGCTTCTCTGGCGTGGGCTGACGCGACGGTTTGGGCGTGATTTTGCAGGGTCCGTCGGGCCAACGCTCGTTCGTGCTCTGTTCTGTGCGCTTGTGATGGGTGCGGTTTGTGGTCTAGGGTTCCGCGCCAGCGAGCGTGCGCTCCATCCATCCGGAACAATCACAATCGCCGCATTGACGGTCGGATGGGTCGCTGCGGGACTGCTCATTTACGCCGTCGCCTCTCGGGCGGCAGGACTCTGGGATCGCGCCGCACTCAACCGTTTGCTTCGTCGCTAAGGTGAAATACTCAGGGACGAACTCTCGCAGAGAAGATGCCTGCGCTACCGCGAAGCGAACTTCGTTCCTCGTTCATCATTTCACCGAAGGGACTTTGGCGGCAAAAAGATCGCGGGCATCGTATTCTGTGTATGGACATTCGCTCGCGGGGGTGAGGCCAATCGCGTTGGACACCCAGAACTTGCCAAGCGCCGGGGCAAACAACGCAGCGTGAATGCACGATTTCATTGCCACGGGACGGCGCATCAACGCCAGCCCTGCCGGACCATCTATCTTGCCATATCCCTGAATGACCCGCGACGCCAGCAGTTGGAACCGCTCGTTGCCCGAGATAAGAACTGCGTCGAGAATCCCAACCGGCACAGGCAGATCGGGATGCGCTTCGCCCGACTTGAGAGTGAGGAACTTGTCGGGCCCAGTGGCCAGACCTCGCGCGTCGGGAATCTTGGCATCAGAGATCACATAGTAATACTCGCACGTGCGAGGCGTGTCGCGAAGAATTGCAAGAGCTTGGTCGAGTGAATCCGCCTTCTCCAAGCCTTTGCGCATCAAGAAGGCCATGGGCATCCCGTCCCAAAGCCCCTCGCCCCCGCCACCCATTTCGCCGAATGTCACTTGCTGGTCGTTCGTCCCTGTTACCGAGCCAATAAAACCAGTATAGCTAACGTTGATGAAGGCGTGTTTGCCGTGCGGGTGAGCCACGATCACCAGTGCGAATTGATGGTAGCCAAGCTCCATGGCGTAGTCGAGAATGCGCCCGTGATAGAGAACCCCTCCCTCGGTGGCACGTCCCCACAAAGCGAACCCACTGCAATGGAACAACTCGGGGATCATATTGACTGTAGTGATCTGTTCGAGAGGAATGCTTGTCCCATCGGCCAGTCCCCTCAACTCCTCAAGAATGTCCTTGGGAATGTGTGGCAAACAGCGCTGATAGGCCTCTTTGATCTTGGCCAGCGCCGGTTGCTTGGGATCGAGCAAGGCCTGGGCGGCACCAGCGACATAGAGACGCGTGACCAATTGGCGGATTTGGCTCCGCACGAGGACGCCGTGCTGATAGCCCATCTCGTAAGGCGTTCCAGCGACGTGAAGAACCCGATTGCCCGCCCGCCGTTCGAGCCACCCTTTGCCCTCGACTCCAAGTACTGCGGGCTTAGTCGAATCGCCGCAAGCGGAGCGAATCTCGACAGGCTGGCCGGGAGCCGGATCATCACAGCGTCCCACCCCCGGGTTCTGCCACCAGGCTATCAATAGGAATGCGAAGGTCAACCGGCTCGCTTGTCGAGCGACCACAGAAGGCATCCCGCAATTCATCTCTTGGCCTCCTCGTTTTCTCGTTGCCATTTTGCTCGAAAGCCGCACAGTCCTGTTCTTGACCGACAGCTCCAAGAGCACACCATGCGGTGCTCTGTCTGTTCTCCCCCCGCCAACAGCGGTTAGCATTTGCGTCAAATGCTAGTCGAGCAAGAAACTTGCCGTCGGTTCCGGGTTTCAAATTTCAGTCATCAGAAGGACTAGCCACAAAGAAATCACAACCACCAAGATCACCAAGAACGCAAAGAAAAGCAAGGCCAACGAGGGGGCATGTCCAAATTCCAGAAGAGGTGCCGTTCCGCACATTTGTCGGTTTCCCCGACAGGATAGCCCGTCTTTCTTCCCACGCTCCCCTGAAAGGGGAGGCGAAAATAGCCAGGGGCAACGCCCCTGGAACGCAAGACCGTCCTCGGACAAGCTCTGTAGGAGTGGGCGAAACCAGCCGGCCCAACCCGCCGTTGGCGCGCCCCGTCAG
>Ga0315280_10004516_pt1 | contig 20473 bp, 24 predicted proteins | sample YL17G06_40_MG_FD_203697 | JGI IMG/M metagenome (GOLD analysis project Ga0315280, IMG submission 203697) | Sediment microbial communities from Yellowstone Lake, YNP, Wyoming, USA - YL17G06_40 | ecosystem: Environmental > Aquatic > Freshwater > Lake > Sediment | place: USA: Wyoming | collected... | reverse complement strand
CATTATGAGAGTCACGATAGGGTTTCCATGATGGCCTTTCAAATCTTGCCTGCTGATCCATGCTCTTTTCGCAATTTCTTCAGAAGCAGCGTTTCTCAATGCTGAATATACTCTTTCCAAATCCTCTGTTGCGTGGGAAATCGCGCTCACTTCAATTGCTCTGATCCTTGAGGTCGCAGACAAACGCGCTTCCTTCACAGTTCGATGATATATCTCACGGATATTAGAGCTTGTTTGGCAGGCTTAAACAGCATGTGCGCAAGCCATTTGTGAGAGCTCAAATGTTTATACTTCAGATGAAGAGACAATTCAACATTGTCAGTGGAAGGTAGTATCAGTTGAAAACGTTCAAGTTCAAGCAAGCGATTATTGTGAGAAGAGACGTCGGCATGGAGAAAGGAAAGATCGCTGTCCAAGTTGGACACGCAGCCGTTTCAGCGGCTGAGGAGGCCAGAAGGAAACACAGAGCATGGTGGAAAGCTTGGCTGAATGAGGGGCAATGTAAGGTCGCCCTCAAAGTGAATTCTGAGGGTGAGTTAATCGAGCTCGAAAGAGAGGCAAGACGAATGAAGTTGCCGACAGTCGTCATCAGAGATCGAGGACTGACACAGATAGCTCCTGGAACAGTCACCTGCTTAGGCTTAGGACCCGCCCCAAGCGAGCTCGTTGACGCAATTACAGGCAGATTGTCTTTGTTGTGATAATGCTTACATAGCCATCGCGAGAAGGTCAGCCACAGCACCTGTCTCATTCTGTCCCAAGCGTCTCACCCTGTCTGACATGTCTCAGCTGTCCCCGACAGCTTTTCAGTTAATCTAGCGAAAGTCACCAACAGAGAAACCGAAACGTCTTCCGCGGACGATTGAGATCTGAGCAAGTCAGAGTGTACTGGAACTAGGTGCCTCTACAACTGGTTGAGAAGCGCTTCGATATCGTCAGTGGAATCAAACTCGAATAGAGAGCAAACTACCCGCACAACCACTACGTCAAGAAGACAGTTCTAGAACGTCTCGTTATATCGTCATACTGTCTTCACGTAGCAACTTGGTATGTTGATTTAGAACTTTTTTCGTCATTAAAAGATAATGCGCCAACAGGACATGATTTGATACATTTTCTGCAACTTCCACAACCCCGTCGGCATGAACCCTTCACAATATAAAAGAACATGGGAGAACTATTTCATATTCAGGTCCGCTGATCGTCCACTCTTCGCTGGGCTCATTGTTGGCAGAGATCACTTCTTTTCAGCCAGGGCTGAGATCAGATCGTACCTCCTGTCGCCTATTGTTTTCTTGGATTCTGACCCTATTACTGACATTAGCAAGAGCTCTGTCAGATCCACATTCTTGACTAGAAACTTTCTCGTTTCGACTGCGTCTTCAAAGTTGAAGTAGCAGAATGGGCACGTGTGGATTATTGCCTTAGCCTCCTTTGGCACATCAACCTCTATCCTATAGGCAGCCACATCTCTTGCTACTTCACGGTAAGCCGATCTGACTCCTCCTCCAGCGCCGCAGCAACGGGCGTTCTCTTTGTATCTGTTGTTGAGCATCTCGTGGAGAGCCACTTTCAGCTCCTTCGCTATCTGTCTTGGCTGATCGTAGACACCTAGGTGCCTTCCTAGGTGGCAGGGGTCGTGATACGTAGCTTTGATTTGGACCGGGTTCTTTGCAATTAGCATCCCGTTGCGTATGTATTCAGCAAAAACCTCTGAGGAATGCCGTACAGGGATTCCCAGCTCTATGCCAAGCCTCTCCGGATAGTCCTTTCTGAACGTTCTGAAGCATCCTGCACACGAGGTGACGATCATCTTGTATTTATTCTCTCTAACCTTATCCTTCATGTAAAGAGCAAACTCTCTCGCAAGCTCCAAGTCATTTATCCTGAACAGCACGGAACCGCAGTCCTTTTCTGCAGGTCCCAGTATCGTGAAGTCGGCTCCAGCCATGCTAAGTAGCTTGGCAGTCGACCTTGCCACGCTCTGCTCTCTCCAGCTGGCCATGCACCCAACAAAGTAGAGGATCTCCGCCTCTCTCTTCCCCATGGGAATTTGAAGGTCTGATGCCCAGTTTGCCCTCGTATTTGAAAACTCATCGAGCGGATTGGCATGCATCTTCAGGCTATTCAGTACGAATTGGTGTCCTTCTCTGAGCAAGCTCCGCTTGTTATAAGCAAGATATCTGACCTTTCCCACAGCTTTCTCTGGGATGTCTATTTCTTTTGCGCAAACCTCCTTGCAATTCCCACATTGAGTACACGCGTTTAGGCCTTCGAGAAAAGCAAGGGACAGGTGATCAAACACATTTCGCTTGTCATACGACAGCCTTGCCAGATGGCCCATCACAACTGGGCCGCCGTAGGTGTCCCATGCTGCTTGTACAACCGGGCACATGGAAACGCAGGCCCAACACTCGACGCACTCTTTGAGCGGCTTGACATCCTCTATTTCGTGGGGGTAAATTAGCTGAGGGCGTTTCACAGAAGACGCGGTCTGCACATAGGGACGGATCTTCAAGACCTTGTTGACGCCCTTTTCAACATCAACGACTAGATCCCTTATCACTGGAAATATTGACAGAGGGGCAACTGTGATTTCTTGAGCGCCCAGTGGTATGTTGGTCTGGCAGGCGAGGCCTGCTTCGCCATTTATCATCATCGCACACGATCCACATTGGCCAGCCCTACACTCCCATCGATAAGCCATTGAGCTGTTGTAGTGGTCATGTATGTAGTGCAGCGCGTCCAGTACCCGCATCCCTTCAACATATGGGACATTGTACGTTTCGTATTCTGGTTTGGAATCTCTCGTAGGATCATACAGTTGAACTTTGACTTCTATGGGCGGTCTTGTCATGGATTTATCTCCCTCCTTAGGAAGGTGGTTTCAGCTTGGTCAGGACAACTGGTTCGAACCTGTGCTTGAGCACTTTGTCATCCATGTACCATACGATGTGGGTGAGCCAATTTTCATTGTCTGTCTTTGGGGTGTCCAACCTGTGATGCGCGCCCCTGCTTTCTGTTCTCAGAATCGATGCTCGCAACAGAATTTCTGCTACCCGAACCAAGTTAATGGTCTCAAGAGCTTCAGCCAGTTCCTTGTTGTACTGTCTCGTACCGGCATCAGATATTCCGATCTTGGGCAGCATCTTGGAATCGATTCGCTCAACCTCGTTCAGACCTTTTGCCAGACCGTCGCCGGTCCTGAAGATGCCTGCGTTCTCCCACGTGACTCTATTCAATTCAACCCGGATCTGAGAAGGAAGAAATTCATACTTCTCGCCTCTTGAGATCTTGTCAATCCGCTTCAGCTCAAGCTCTATCTCATCCTTGTTGACGGGTTCCTTCGTTCGACCTTTTGCAAAACTAGCCGCTCTCTCTCCAGCTATCTTGCCGAATACTTGAGTTGCAGCTATTGAATTGCCTCCAAGTCTGTTTGCTCCATGTACTCCCCCTTGTTCCTCCCCCGCCGCGTAAAGCCCCTTGACCTTCGTTTCACATCTAACATCAGTTCTGACGCCACCCATATAGTAGTGCGCCGCAGGAGCAACTTCCATCGGTTCCTTCGTGATGTCCACACCGGCCAGTGAAAACTGCCTATGCATAGTCTTCAATCTATCCTTGATGATGTCAGCTGGTATGTGGGAGACTTTAAGGAACACTCCGCCGTGGGTCGTTCCTCTCCCTTCAAGAACTTCCGTTGCTATAGATCTCGAGATCACGTCGCGAGGGGCCAGATCCAGCAGCTTGTGATATTTCTCCATGAACCTTTCGCCTTTCACATTGAATAGCATGCCCCCTTCTCCTCTGACACCCTCCGTCACCAGTATCCCCTTGCATGACGGAGGCCACACCATCGCGGTCGGGTGAAACTGGAACATCTCCATGTCGGTCAGCTCTGCACCTGCGTCTATTGCAAGGATTCTTCCGTCACCGGTTGCAGAAGCAGGGTTCGTTGTGACTTCGTACATTCTACCAGCGCCTCCCGTGGCTAGGATCGCAGCCTTTGTTCTGAAAACCAAGATGTCGCCGGATTTCATGTCTATAGCTACGGCTCCAGCCATCGTTCCGTTGTTGACCAGAAGTTTGCTTACGAAGATCTCTTGCATGAACTTGATTCCGCGCCTCCTTACCTCATCCACTAGGGCGGAGACCATTTCATGTCCAGTATAGTCCGACACGTAGCACGTTCTAGGATAGCTCTGCTTGCCGAACATACGCTGTGCAAGCTTTCCATCAGGTGCCCTGTCAAAGACAGCTCCGAACTCTTCGAGGTCAAATATTCTATCTGGAGCCTCCTTCACCAGTATTTCAGCCAAGTCTTGATCGTTCAGCCATGCGCCTCCTTCAATTGTGTCGCGAAAATGTGACTCGTAGTTGTCTCTTGGATCTGCGTTTGCAAGAGCTGCGTTGTAGCCTCCTTCGGCCATCACAGTATGAGCCTTTCCGAGCATCTCTTTGCCAGCTATGGTTACGTCAACATTGTACCGTGATGCTTCGATGGCGGCTCTAAGTCCAGCTCCTCCAGCTCCAATAATCAGAAGGTCTGTTTCGACGGCTTCATAGCTCACCACTAGCCACCCCATCTGGTTTGCGGGATTCCTTATCACCAGTAGCCCCGGCGCCACCCGCCTCTATCACCAAAATGTTACTGTCCACGACCTCGTAACTCACGCATCTTCCCAGCCGGACTTCTAGTCAGTAAGAGCAACATGGAAATAAAGCAATTGGTTACCTTGCAAGAGCGCCCCCTCGTAAATCCCCTTTTTTCTATTGATCAAGAGTGATCCTTGAAGTATTCATTCTTCTGTAAGAAGTTTATGTTCGATAGGTGAAGTTGAGTTGTTCACCTCTGGCTCAAGCCAAATGCTTGGACCTCTGTCGCTTTCAAGTTTGAAACGGATAGATCATATCCCTCGGTTGTAAATATAGGAGTGTTGCACCGATGACGGCTGAAGTAAGACAGTCTTCGCCCTGTTCTGACGCTCCAACACGCGCCTGCGCACCTGCGAAACTAGTAAACTCGAGTTGCGACAAAGTCAGCCAACTGAACTAACGCGGTCTTCGCTGAAGATTCTGGCAAGATTTTGAGTTTTGCTTTACCTTCGTTAACCAACTTTCCAGCCAATCGATATGTTCTTGTCTTTGCGCCGGTTCCGTCAATTAGCTCCATAGCCTCTCTTAGCTTTGAAGCATTCACTCTCGAACTGCTTAGAATCCCCAGCAGGTCTTTCGCTTTGCTGTCGCTTAGCTCTTCTAGGGCAGAAATTATCACCGCGTTTCCAAGCTTGTGTTCAATTATGTCCTTACCCTTCTCCTTCCCAGTCTTTTCCCCGAAAATATCCAAGAAGTCGTCAGCTACTTGAAAGCCCAGCCCTATCTTCCATCCGTAGCCTGCAAGCGCATCAGTTGCATCGTCAGAAGCGCTGGCCGCCAAGCAACCTGCTAGACAGGATGCCCTAATGAGCGCCGCTGTCTTTTTTCCTATCATTTCAAAATATAGGTCCCAAGAAACGCTCTTACACCTGTGTTTGACTATATAGTTCTCGGCCCTCCCCGCTTGCTCGAAAAGAATGTCGAGCCTCTCACCTTCGATCGTGGCCTTTATCGTTTCAATCATGAGTTTTCTCATGTCGTCTGATCTCGGACAATCATCCGCAATCTCATCAAGAACTTCCCGATAGTACATGGCAGCCAAAAGGGCCATCGCGTCACCGTATTTGGCTCTGACTGTAGGCGCCCCTCTTCTAATTTCGCCGCGATCTATTATGTCATCCGCGACAAGCGAGTAATTGTGGATAAGCTCGATCATCGCGGCAGGACGCAAAGCTGCTCGCCGATGACCTTCAGCCGCTTCGCAAGATAGTATGGTCAACGCGGATCTAACTCTCTTTCCTCCAGCTTCAACCTGATGGCGGACGACTGGAAGAAAACCTCTGGAAGAACCTCGCTTCAAGTATTGCAAGATTACTCCGTCAACCTCGCGACCTGCTCGTAGGAGAGTGTCAATGATGCCCATCTCCCAAATCCCTCGCTGACGAATTGGATTAAAGTTCGGTAGGTTAAAACCTCTTTGGAAACTCCTATGAATCAGCCTTGCGGGAAACAAGCTCTATGAATGCTGAGAGATCTCAATCAGGTGCTAGTCGCGTGCAGTTCACTTTCTTGCCTTCCACGAGCTTAACCAGATCTTGAGGTCTCGTGAGATTCATGATAACTACGTCTATCCCTTTCTCGACAAGCCTCAGGCTCTCTCGAATCTTACCGAGCATACCGCCAGTTACATCAGGCAGTCCGGGCTCAGTTGCAATCTGCAAGAGATTCTTGAAAGTAGACGGTCTAACTACGTCTATCAAGGTTGCAGTAGGACTCTTCTTCGGATCTGCTGAATAGACCCCGTCGACATCGCATCCAAATATGACCAGGCGCGCTTTCATCCTCTCTGCCAAGTAGATAGCTATTTGATCGCCGGAGATGACCGAGAAACCCATCCCTATATCCGGCACGACATCTCCACACAGTACAGGCACAATGCCCAATTCCAAGAATGTCTTTAGGGGTTGCAAGTCAGCTCTAATGATCCTGCCGCGACTCGCAAGCATAAAGCTCGAAGGCATGAAAGGGACCACAGGAACCCCGTGTTTTCGCAATAGCCTGATTAAGATCTTGTCCAAGTCGATCAGTCTAGACTTGGTCTCAGAGAGCGCTTCCAATTGCCTCTTGTTCTTGTATCCTAGGTGAAGATTGTGCTTTTTTACAATGGGGTGACCAAAGGACCCCGCGCCATGGATCAATATAATCCTTGCTTTCATCTTTGCAATCTCTCTGCTTATCCTCTCTATCATACGAACCCTGGCGAAGAATTCCCGGCGTTTGTCTGTGATAACAGACCCCCCAAGCTTTATTACTATAGGTCTTTTTTTCAAAGTGCAGCTGCTTCCCGGCTAGTCTTCTTCAACCCATGAGGCGAGGTGCTGATAAATTCATATTAGCTTGTTTTGAACACTTATCGAGGATAGTAGGAAGATTGGCATTTAGGCTCAAGTCTTACTCATCCTTAGAAGACCACGATCTGGATGTATCTCGTATGGAACCCAAGCCGTAGAATGCTTCGCGCCTCTCATCTTGGTGATGCGCAAGTAGTTTAAAAGCCCAGACGGCTCTTCCTCGATCTTCATTTCGATGACGCCGTCGGCGATATCCTGAGCGGCTGCCAGTATTGCGGGATGAAACGCTTTGCGGTTCAAGACGAATAGAGCTGTCGATTTGGAAGATCTCAGCTTTCCGATGAGAGCTCTTAAGAATTCAAGCGAAGCTCTCACGCCTGATCTTTGAATTAAAGTGCTGAATGAATCTAGAATGAATATTACTGGTCCAACCTTACCCTGCTCTGACAATGCCTTCGAGGTGGTGATGCTAAGATTCGAAACATTCGCAGGATCTTCACTGTATTTTTCGAAACTCTTCGTACCTATGTGTGGTGAATAGCAGTCTATGAATGTAAACCTGCCTTGACCTTCGTATCTCTTAATGTCGAACCCCATGCGCAGCATAGATAATCGGACGTTCTCGGGAAAGTTGTCAAGTATCACGTAGACTCCGCATTCTCCTCGCTTCAATCTTTCACCGACAAACTGCTGGCACAGAGTTCCTTTGCCTGTGCCCGGATCTCCGAGAATGAGTACCTCAGACGACGTTGGGTACCCATCTATCATGAGATCATCGACTATGCTTACCCCTGTCCTAAGCTTCTCTGTGAGAAGCTCTTCGCGTTCCGCTAGAACGATACCCTCAGCCAGCTGAGATGATATTTGACCTTGAAACTCCAAGTCTTTATCTCTATTGAACGAGTATAGCTTAACCTCTGTTAGCAAACCCAGTTCGACCAAATCTTCAACATCGTCTTTCACAGTCTTTGCATCCTTATCGATTCTCTTAGCGAGACCCTCAAGCGTATCCGTTGTCTCAGGTTCATTATGGAACAATATTAGGAGCTCAGCCTTGACTTCTGACCCCATCAATTTTTCGAATAGGCTCCTCGACTTCAAATTTCACCGTCACACTCAATTTTGAGGACGGAAGACTATTTACGTAAATCATTTTATTAAGCGTTGACTAGATGAGAAAACGGAATGATGAGTCTACTCATACACTTGAGATATCGGTAAACTATCCTGTGGATGCGTCGGATGGTAAAGATTCGGATTTGTAGATTGGGGAAGCAAGATTCGAGAGGAATCCAAGCGTTACTGAGAGAGGTCTGGCCTACAGCCCACGAGTATCCCGACGAGTGGAGAAGGAAGAGGACGCTAAATCATATAGAAATCGAAAAAGAAATGGACAGTGGATATCAATACTTCGGCATAAGAATTCGAGGCAAGATCGTCGGCCTATACAAGGCTAGCGTTCGGGAGGATGGATGTTTCGGCGAGCACCAGTCAATTCATCCAGACTATAGGGGCAGAGGACTAGCGAAGCTTATGTATGAACAGTTCTTTCGATTCGCTCGGAGAAACAACTGCAAAAGAGTGTACGTAAATATCTTGGCGAACCAGCTCGCGACAAGGAAGTTTGTCGAATCATTGGGGTTCAAGAAGAAAGGCCCAGAATACGAGCAGTTCAAGGGTATGTTAGTCCAAATGTATGAGAAGAGAGTCTAAGCCCGCTTTTGATATACTAAGAGTCTAAGCCCGCTTTTGATATACTAAGAGTCTAAGCCCGCTTTTGATATACTAAGAGTCTAAGCCCGCTTTTGATATACTAATAGTGTTTTTCGTATTTTCGTCTTCGGAAGATAACTTGCGACGAAGCATCGGAGCCTAGAGAAGCAGAAGGATGCCTGGGAAGCATTCGACGTTGACTACAGCAAGATACGGTAAGAGCGTTAGGAGTTGGAACGCCAGTGCAGGCGAATAGCCAGGGCGAAAGAGAGAGCTAAGGAGAAGTTATAGAACCCTCGAGGTATTACACCCGTATTGAGAATTTACATAAAACAAGGGGGATGGGGGGTCATGCAGGTTGATTTCAAGGCGCCAATCCCAACATCTCATCAAGACGACTACGTGAAAAGAGCGGGAAGCTTCAGAAACAGTATAAACGGATGATCAAAGCTGAGCAAGAAAAGTGGCCAAATAAAATCTTTCTAAAAGGTACCTTTTCTGAGACGCCAATATCTGCTAGGCTTCGTGCGGAGGTTTACGTCGCCTTCAAGCTTCTCTGCGATCAAATAATGCGCTCCTGAGGCTTGTCGTTGACGATAGTTTCCTCTCCAATGGCATCTCACGTAGCTCTAAGTCTGGCTTCTGAGGGCTTCATTGAGTATGGGCCACTCCGCATAGATCGGCACAGAAATCTTGTACGCGAATAGAAAAGCTAGTTTCACCTAGTGATCGTCTTAAGCCGACTGGTATTTTGGGTCGACCATAACGACCTCAAACCACGTATTTCTTCCGTCTTCCCAAACCCAGTAGCTGTTTATCACCTTAAGGTCTGGAAATTTCTTTGCCGCTCTTTCCTCTGCAATCTGCTTGAGACCTTTCGCTCGAACAAACTTCGTTACACCGATCGCCTTCGGTCGTCTACCTGATACCGGTCTGGGCTTTCTAGCCCCGCCTTTCCTAACTCTGACTCGAACCAGCACGTATCCTCGCTTGGCTTTGTATCCAAGTCTTCTGGCTCTATCGAGCCTCGTCGGCCTAATAATTCGAGTAATCGCCGGTTCTCTTCTCCATTCCATCGCTAATAGACGAGCCAGCTCTCCGACGTAAGATTGAGCTGGCTTCCGCCATGCGCTAGAGATGTACTTATATGCTGACATTTCGTTTCCGCCCGAATGTGTGTCATACCAACAGTCTGCTGAAGCGTCTACTAGTATTCAATGGAGACTGTAGATATTCCTTTCGCTTCAGTTTCAAGCTAAAGATAAAGAAAGTGCCTTGATAGAGGGTTGTGAGAGGAATTGAAGATAGATTCAGCTGAAACACACTTAACTGACACAGAAAAGTATAAGTAATGACTTGGCTCTCTTGCTTTGAAAGCCGGTTCGAAGGATGACAGGGATATGGAAGTAAAGGTCATCGAAAGAGATGAGAACTCAATCAGATTCACTTTGAGCAAAGTCTCACCTGCCTTTGCCAACGCCTTGAGAAGGGCTATGATAGGTGAAGTTGAGAGTATGGCGATTGAAAACGTCATAGTGCTTGAGAATAATTCCGTCATGTATGATGAGATTCTTGCGCATCGTCTCGGTTTGATTCCTTTATCCGGTGACACTGAGGGTTATGTTTCACCTGATGAATGCGACTGTAAGAGTGAACTCGGCTGCAGCAAATGCAGGGTATCTTTCACTCTAGAGGCTGAGGCGACGGACGATACGATAACTGTCTACTCCGGCGATCTAAAGTCCGAGGATCCTCATGTGAAGCCTGTTGTAGATAAGATCCCAATAGTAAAGCTTGCACCTGGACACAAATTGAAGCTTGAAGCCTACGCGAGGCTTGGGCGAGGGATTGAACATGCAAAATGGGAACCTGTGTCAGCATGCGCCTACAAATATCAGCCGCGGGTCAGTGTGAACATGAAGAAGTGCGACGTATGCGCAGAATGTGTGAAGTTCTGCCCAAGGAACGTATTTGCCACTGAAGGATCGAAGCTGATTGTTAAGAATGAGATGAACTGTACACTGTGTATGGACTGCGTGCGGCACTGCCCGATGAAACCAAGTCCGATAACCATAGATTGGGATGATACTACATTCGTATTCTACGTTGAGTCGACGGGTTCGATGCCGGTTGAAAAAATTGTAAGGGAAGCAGCAACTCTACTCGACAAGAAATCCACTCTCTTATCCAAGCAGATAAAAGCGCTGGAGAAATGAAAACGAAGGGAAATGGATGAAAACTAAAGTTAGCAATCCACAACTCAAAGAACTGATTGCAAAACTGGAAAAAATGGCGCGGCAACATAATGCACCAATTTGGAGGAAAGCCGCTGAACTTCTGAGCCGATCGAAGCGTTCTCGAGCAATAGTCAACGTGGCTGAATTGATGAGGAATACAGTTGAAGGAGAGAAGATAGTGATTGCGGGAAAGGTGCTCGGGGCAGGAACAGCTCGCCATGGATTGACCGTCGCTGCTTTCAGATTTTCGCCGCAAGCTAAGCAGAAACTCGAAAAAGCAGATTGCAGGTGCATTTCGATTCTTGATGTGCTGAAAGAAAACCCGAGTGGAACAGGCATAAGACTTCTGGGATGACAGAGTAATGGACAAGGAACCGATCGTCATAGATGCATCTAATCTTATTTTGGGCCGAATGGCGAGCCATGTTGCAAAGAAAGCGCTTGAAGGAAATCATGTGATAGTCGTCAACGCGGAAAAGGCAGTGATAGCCGGTCGAAGGAAAAGGATTCTCGAAAGAGTAAAGACTCGCTTGAGAACTAGGACGTTAGGTTCGCTGGAAAAGGGCCCGACTCACCCTAGGAGACCGGACACCCTCATGAGGCGTGTCATCAGAGGAATGCTTCCGTGGAAGAAACCTCATGGAAAAGACGCTTATAGAAGAGTTAAAGTTTACATCGGTCTTCCCGACGAGTTGATCGGGAGGACTACGATGCGATTACCTCAAGCAGAAGTGTCAAAGCTTCGAGGTCCATATGTTTCAGTAGAGGAGATCGTGAAAGAGATAGGGGCGCTATACAGAGCATGAGTGAGAGAAGAAGAATTCTGCTCGTAACTGGAAAGAGAAAGACAGCGATAGCTCGTGCTGTAGTTAAGCCAGGCAAAGGAAGAGTCACTGTCAATGAATATCCTGTTGGATTGATTATGCCTGAAGCTGCTAGAATGAAGATTATGGAACCGCTGGTGGTGGCAGGAGAGAGAATGAAAGGGGTCGACATAAGGGTGCATGTTCGAGGTGGGGGCGTGATGGGACAGGCCGAGGCGACAAGAATGGCGATCGCTCGAGGTTTAGTCGAGTGGACGAAGAGTAGTGAGTTACGGCGAATATTGCTGAGCTACGATAGAACTATGCTGGCGGGTGACCCGAGACATACCGAACCTAAGAAGTTCGGAGGTCCGGGAGCTCGACGGAGACGGCAGAAGTCCTATCGGTAGTCGTGGAGGATCTGCTTTGATTATTCCTGTCCGCTGTTTCACTTGCGGGAGAGTCATAGGAGACAAATGGGAAGAATTCTCTAGGAGGGTCAAGGAGGGAGAAAAGCCAAGTCATATACTTGATGATCTCGGTCTTAGGAGGTACTGTTGCAGAAGAATGTTGATCTCGCACGTTGAGTTAATAGATGACTTCCTCAAGTTTGCTGAACTTTCAGCCAAGAAGAGGAATCAAATGGTGTGAGGCATGCGAATGAGCATCCCAACTGTGATTCAAGACGTAAGAGCTAGAAAGATCTTCGATAGTCGTGGCAACCCAACGATTGAAGTCGATATCGTGACTGAAAATGGTTTTGGAAGAGCAGCCGCGCCAGCAGGCGCAAGCAAAGGCAGATGGGAAGTCCAATCATATCCTTCCGGCGGAGTTGACCAAGCCGTTAAGAAGGTGAAAGAAACCGTAGCTCCTGAATTAATTGGAATGGATGCTGATGAACAGGAGACGATTGATACCGTTCTGCATGAAATTGATGCAACTGATGACTTCAGTAAGATAGGCGGAAACACCGCGTACGCAATCTCAGTCGCTACTCCATTAGCAGCAGCATCCTCGAAACATATTCCTCTTTTTCAGCACCTCTCAGGCACATTCGCGTGTGAAATACCATTCCCCCTAGGCAATGTGATCGGCGGAGGAATGCATGCAAAAGGAGGGAAAACTGACATCCAAGAATTCTTGGTACTGTCTACGAAAGCCAGTACGGCGATGGAGGCGTCTGAAGCAAATATAAGGGTTCACGCAGAGGTCCCCAACTTGATTTCTAAGTTTGGAGGCACGGTAGGAGGAAAGGGAGATGAAGGAGCCTGGGTTTCAGGCCTCGAGACACACAAAGCGCTTGAACTACTCTCAGAAGCTTGCGAAGCCGTCTCAGACGATATGGGCATTGAGGTAAGATTGGGACTCGATATGGCCGCTTCAACATTGTGGAACCCGAAAAAGAAGGCGTACGTCTACGAGAGGGATGAAAGGCGTCTCGAAGAAGAGAAGCAGATCGACTTCGTTCTCGATTTGATTCAGGACTATAATTTGATCTACGTAGAGGACCCGCTGCGTGAAGACGCCTTTGAAGCCTTCGGCGAGCTAACGAAGAGAGCGAAAGGCTGCTTGGTATGCGGAGACGATTTGTTCACAACGAATATCAAAAGACTCGAAACAGGGTTCAAGCACAATGCCGCAAACGCAACTATAATAAAACCCAATCAAGTCGGAACATTGACCGACGCATACAAAGCCTCTAGAAGAGCGAAACTTGCTGGATACGTTCCCGTCATGTCGCATAGGTCGGGAGATGTCCCGGAACCGGTACTCGCACATTTAGCCATCGCATTCCAGTGCCCTATAATCAAGACTGGAATCGTTGGAGGAGAAAGAGTGGCAAAGATAAATGAGCTTTTCAGAATACAGGAAGCGCTCGGCAATAGAGCCAGTATGGCTTCAATCAAACTCTAGAGTAGATCTCAATGGCAACTGAAGAAAAGGAGATAATGCCGAAGGCAGAGAATCTTCTACTTCCGCTCGAAGAAATGCTAGCGGCGGGACTCCACATAGGCACAAGAATAAAGACGGGTGACATGGAACAGTACATCTTCCGCGTTAGACCTGACGGACTCTTCATTCTCAACATTGGAAAGACTGATGAGAAGATAAGGTTGGCTGCAAAGTTCATCGCTCGTTTTGAACCATCAAGAGTCTTGGTTGCCTCATCTAGGCTCTATGGGAAGACTCCTGTTGAGAAATTTTGCGAAGTTACACATTGCGTACCGATCGTCGGAAGGTTCATGCCCGGGCTTATTTCAAACCCTCTTCAACCAAAACACGCTGAACCACAGTTGATCATTGTAACCGATCCGCGAGCTGACTGGCAAGCGATAAAAGAAGCATCCTCGGCTGGAATACCCATCATCTCTTTATGCGACACCGACAACGTGTTCAGCGGTGTAGACTTAGCTATACCCGTGAATAATAAGGGTAGAAGAGCATTAGCGATGACCTACTGGCTCCTTGCGCGGCAAGCCGTCCGCGAGAGGGGAGAAATCCCGGCTGACGGCAACATATCATATACCATCGATGATTTTGAAACTAAGTTGGCAGCAGTATCTCCTCGACCGGGCGGTGAGCTTTGAAAATCAGAAAGCCAGCACAGGCGGGAGCATTCTACGCAGGAAACAAGTCACAATTAGAAGCGCAGATAAGAAACTGTTTTCTCCATGAGCTGGGGCCGAGACACCTTCCTGAAGCCTCAGCTGAAGGTCAAAGAAGGATTATTGCACTGGTTTCTCCTCATGCAGGGTACATGTACTCTGGACCCGTGGCAGCAAGCGGATACGACAGCTTGGCAAGCGACGGCACACCCGACGCATTCATCATACTTGGGCCAAATCATTCGGGACTAGGGGGCGGAGTATCTATAATGACTGAAGGAAGATGGCAGACTCCACTGGGGGAATCGCTTATAGATTCAGATATTGCAAACCTCATTTGCAAGCATTCAAGCATCGTAGACATCGATGATGACGCTCACGCTTTCGAGCATTCTATAGAAGTTCAACTGCCTTTTCTCCAATATGTGTATAGACGTGAGATTCGATTTGTACCGATTTGCATGATGATGCAGGACTTGAGGACGAGTGTAGAGGTCGGGGAGGCAATGGCTGAAGCTACTGAAGGGAGGGATGTTGTTATAATAGCATCATCGGATATGACTCATTATGAACCTCAGAAATCAGCTGAAAAAAAGGATAGAGCAGCAATAGAATCCATTCTGAAGCTCGACGAGAAAGAGTTACAAGACGTTGTTGAATCCAAGAACATATCAATGTGCGGTTACGGACCTGTAAGCTCAGCTATCAGGTGCGCTAGGATTCTTGGAGCTAGCAAAGCGAATTTGCTGAATTACAAGACCAGTGGAGACATCACTGGCAATTATGATGCTGTTGTTGGATATGCCTCGGTCGCTATCTCCAAATAGAATATGAGCTCTATCTTCAATAAACATGTGGCCGAAATGAAGGCTTACGCAACAGCTCCAGCGAAAACGATACTTCTGGGCGAACACTTCGTCGTTCTAGGTGAACAGGCAATAGCGATGGCGATAAGCCTCAATTCAGAAGTTAACGCTGAAAGAAGGGGAGACTCCTCAATCTACATACGGTCACTGTCACTGAAGACGTCTGGAACTTTCAAGAATGATGAGTTCAAGCTGGAAAAGGGTGGCGAAGACGCAGGGAGAGTTCTTGAACCTCTAAAGATGGTGGCTGAAGCAGTTTGCCAACACGTGAAATACCATAACACGGGTTTCAACATTGAAATTGACTCAAAGATCCCCGTCGCCGTTGGGCTAGGATCATCCGCAGCAACCGCGGTCTCCACCATCGCAGCCGTCGCTGAATTACTGGAAGCCAAGTTACGAAGAGAGGAAATCTGCGATCTAGCCTTCGTTCTGGAAAGACGTATACATGAAAAACCGTCTGGAATCGACCAGACAACATCAACCTATGGAGGAGTAGTTCTATACAAGCCCGGTAAAGGATTCACATCCATATCCATGAGACATCAACCACCGATAGTCGTAGGGAATTCTGGAAAGGCCAGACCCACTGGCGAGCAGATAGCCAAGGTTAGAAAACTCTTCGAGGAGCGGAGAGATTTCGTCATTCATCTAGCCAAGAATGTCGGTGAACTTTCGACCAAAGCAGTGGACGCCATAAGAGATGGCGATCTTCGAACTCTAGGAGAACTCATGATTTCAAACCACGAGATCCTGAGAAAAATAGGAGTGTCGAGTCAGAGTTTGGATCATCTTGTTGAGGTATCGATGAAGGCGGGAGCTCTCGGAGCAAAACTGACGGGCGCGGGAGGGGGAGGATGTATTATTGCACTCGCGGAGAAAGATATGCAACAGGCAGTTGCAGATGCGATTGAAGGATCTGGTGGAAAGGCTTACATCGTTGAGATGGACAAGTTCGGTGTTAGAGCTTGGCTTAACAAGATGTGACCATATCACAATTTTCTAAGTGCTGAGTTCGCATGTCGAGAGAAACTGAGAGATTACTGGCCCTATGTTCTTTTCTTTAGGTCTAGGGCTTGATGAGGCTATGATAATATAGTCTAGCTGCTCTCCATGGCTTGGCGGTCTTTTCTTTGTAGTTTCAGTTTATTTTATTTTGTTGATCAAATAGCTCTCTCGGAGTACTTTCATCTGATTTCGATGCGTTTGGTGCTAGGGAAAAGTTTGTTCCTCGGGGGAGATTCAGAATCTTTTGCTTGTAGCTTCGGTTTTGTGTGCTTTAACGGAGAAGCCTCTCTAAGTGGATGTCTCTCGGCCACGTGCGAGGAAAGTGGTTCTAGGGCGTGGAAGCTGGCTTTTAAGACTCGGTCTTTGCTCTTTGACCTTGTTTATGGGCTCGCCTAAGTCTGCTGCCGACTTATTTTAAATTGTCATGAAGACTATTCGGCTTCTTTCCATCTCTCCACAATTCTCAGTATTTTGCCTACGTCTTCAAGCTCTAGGTGGATGTGAACGGTGATTAAAAAGCCTCGTGGACAATTTGACTCAGCGGTTCTGGAGACAGTTGATGAAGGCTTAAGGATTCTCGGTGAAGCTGTTAAGCCTGCTATATACTATCATCTTGAGACTCACCATAAGGTTAACCGTGAGGAGATCCCTGAGAAGCTTGAAACCTTCCATAAAGCTCTGGAGGGCTTATTCGGTTTTGGGGCTAAGCCTATTGAGAAGCTGATCGCCAAAAAGCTTTACAGCAAGCTCGGCTTAAGCTTCGAACCGCATGAAGACTGGACTCTAATCGATTACGTTAAGGATGCGAAGAAGGCTAAAGGCGGGTGATTGAAAGATTGGAGAAGAGTGAGATCCTAGAATTTGTTAAGCGGATGAAGGCTAAGGACCATGCGATCATGTTCTACTCGAAGCCTGAAGATAAGCGTCAGGTCCTGTTCACGTATTTGAAGGCTGGGTTGGCTCAAGGTGAAGCAGCCGCCTACGTTGCAAGCGAAGAGACGCCCAGCCAAATTAAGCAGGCTATGAAACGATTCGGCATCGATGTGGACCGCTTCGAAACGTCTGGAGCTCTACATGTGATCGACTATAAAGACTGGTACATCATCGGAAGCAAATTTGATATGGCAAAGACTATTAAGCTCTGGAAGAAGCTCTACGACGAAGCCATTGATAAAGGCTTCAAAGGCTTAAGGGTTACAGGGGAGACGACGTGCTTCTTCAAGCATGGCAGGGTTAAGGAATTAGTCAAGTATGAGAAGGCACTGCATAAAGTGCTTGAGTTCCCCATGACCGCTATCTGCGCCTACGATGCCGATGTCGTAGCTAAAGAAGATGGAGGAAAACTCTATCTAAACCTCATAAAGGCGCACGGCACAGTAATCTTCGCAGGCCCGGAAGCCGGCTTAGTGAAAAACCCCTGAGAAGCTTTGGAAGCGGTTCCTGAAAAGGCGGTCAGATCTCTCAAAGCTTCCTCAGTGAACATCTCTTCACCAAAGGCATTTTAGGCGAGGAGCTAAGCCTGTTTAACTATGTCTAGAGGCTTTCACAAAACTTTTGAGAAATCCTTCTACATCATGAGGAATCCTTTACGAAGGAGAATCTTGGAATCTCTCTGTGAGAAAGATCACTCCTTCATCGAGTTGAGAGATATCTGCGTATTAAACCACGGTAAGCTCGGTTACCACTTGAGACAGATGAGGGACATAGTGGAGCGCGATCCCATCAGGAAGGTTTACCAGCTCACCGATGAGGGGCGATTGCTTTATCAATGGTTTACCGATACCTTTTCAGACTTTATGAAGCGGCGTTTAGACCTTACGGTTACAGCGGATTTCAACCCAATTCGGTATGCTGAAAGGCTCAGCCGCAGCGACCATACGTCCTTGTTCTATGAAGATCAAGCTTTGAAGAGGGCTGTTTCTCTCCCATTCTTAAGGACAGGTTTGCGGGGAGGCTTAGCGGTGATTTACCTAGCATCTGAAAAAATAATGGATCGAGAAGCTAAAGAGATCAGGAGAAGCATCATGGATATAGAAGAACTCGAAAAGAAAGGTTCTTTCACAATTATGAGCGGTGAAGAATGGTATCTGCGTCGAGGAAGGGCAACCGCAGACGAGATAATAAACAACTGGTTGAAACTGGCTGAAGAGAAGATAAAGCAAGGATACAAAGGGCTGCAGGTAGCGGCCGAGATGGCTCCCTTCATCGACGACGCAAAGACCTCTGAACTATTAACCTACGAGAGAAAGCTCGGCAAGAAGCTTCCTCAAACAGCTTGCGCATTATGCATGTATGATGCTGCTAAACTCCAGCCTGAACTACTCGTATCCGTCATCAAAGCCCATGGACACGGCATCTTCGAAGGAATCGCTTTCGAACTTGGTTAGCTCTTGCATATCTTCAATCACTGCGTTTCTTTACAACCGCATGAGAACTGGACGCTGGTCGATTATGTTAACCACGCTAAGAAGGCTAAAGGCGGGTGATTGAAAGATTGGAGAAGAGTGAGATCCTAGAATTTGTTAAGCGGATGAAGGCTAAGGAGCATGTGATCATGTTCTACTCGAAGCCTAAGGATAAGCATCAAGTCCTGTTCACCTAGATTCTCTGCGAAAAAAGTACGGCCATGGGGTGTGAGACGCATGAAAGAAGCTGAGAGATACAAGGTTCTTTGCGATAAAATCTTTGCTGTGGATAGCAGAATCAGATACGCTGTTGTTTTAGATGAAGCTGGCTTGATAGTGGCTGGAGGAATGCGCCCCGGCGTAAAGTCCGTGGGATCTCCTGAATACGATCGTAGAGTAGACTTTCAAACCACAGTCTTAGTTGCCATTATCAAGACTTGGTCAGAGGCCATTGGACCTGCGAGCTTCGTCTTCTTCAAGCATAAAAAGATAAACGCGATCCTCATCCCGATTGGTAATAAGCAACTTGCCGTTTCAACGCAACCAGACTTTCCCCTCGAAAACGTAAGTAAAATGCTGGAAATTGTGGAAAGATGGAAAAGACCGAATAGTCTCCACGGACATTCATGATTAACCTACGCGCATTGCTTAGCGATCCGCTACATTAGGAAACCTTCGGAGCTTTCGCTTGAAGATGTTTTCCTATTGCGCCTTTATTCCGTCCAAGCGTAGCCGCAATCTCGCATCGGAACCTTCTCTCCACTCTTCCGTATTTGATCTTCATCCGCCTCGTTACCTGCTTGACGTTCATGCTTATGCATCTTGGACAGATGATGGCCATTCGTTCTCAGCATTGTAAGTTTCAGTGTTCTCCTTTTCTTTTGTTTTGCTCCAACTCAATTTCGATGTCATAGCTTTGGCTGATAAGGGAATACTTACATTTCTCAAGCTCCATCTCTCATGGTTTATGCGCTAGGGAAAAGTCTCCTGAGATTTCGGGCTTTGGTAAGACTCGAGTATTATGATCGTGTTTTGACCCGAGGATCAGGGCCATGGTCGAATCTATTATTGCATAGAATCGAGCAATGTCCTTATGTCCATTTCGGACAATGATGAACTAACGGACAAAGAAGCCTTGAACGAAAGGCATTGAAGCTCAGTTTCGTCACAGCATTGAGACGCTCTCGACGCGGAAATGGAACTTCTACACGTCAATAGAGACAGGCAGATCGAGAATATAGAGGCTTCGACAAACAACGGTTATGGGCGAAGAGGCTCCTCACCACCGTGTAAGCCTTCTTCTTAGTCGCCTTCCTACCTCTAAGCTTCCTCACAAACCTCTGAAGCAGATCCAGCAACCCATAAGGATCCTCCGCCTGAATCTGACGAACAAGCACATCCTTAGCCGAAACAAACCCCCAACCCTGCTGACGCCGCAACCAAGCCAACCAACGACCAAAATAATAACTGTAGGTCGCTCGACTATCCACATCCAAACGAGAAAGCCAAAACTCAAGAGGATCCAAAGGCACGTCAGCCACGGAACGAACCAAAGCCCTAAAATGGCTCAACCAACCACCATCTAAAGAGGGCACATGTTAACTATCGCGGAAGAGAAAATTACAAGGAGACATAGACACATATGTCACTTTCTACTGAGAGAAGAAAACTGAGCCATATAGAGATGACGCTTCGTGAAGAGGTTCAGTCTCAGAGAGGGACGGGATTCGAGGATGTGCACCTCATTCACAAGGCTCTACCTGAGATAGACAAGAATGAAATTGACTTGACGTGTAGAATCTTCAAATTTGAGTTAAGAGCGCCAATAATCTTGGAATCGATGACAGGGGGAACCCCTTCAGCCGCAAGAATCAATGCAATTCTGGCG
>Ga0315280_10004515_pt1 | contig 20476 bp, 20 predicted proteins | sample YL17G06_40_MG_FD_203697 | JGI IMG/M metagenome (GOLD analysis project Ga0315280, IMG submission 203697) | Sediment microbial communities from Yellowstone Lake, YNP, Wyoming, USA - YL17G06_40 | ecosystem: Environmental > Aquatic > Freshwater > Lake > Sediment | place: USA: Wyoming | collected... | reverse complement strand
TCCCCGGTCGGCTCGGAGTCCGCCAAGCCGGCCTCCGAGAAGTAGCGCAGGGGAAGCCGGAGCAGGTCCCGCTCCGCCCGCAGGTAACGGGCTTTCTTCCACAGGCTGCTGTAAAGGAAGTTGAACACCACCCCCGGGGGCAGCAAGGCGGCAATGGGGAACAGGCCCAGGGTCAGGGCGAAGAGGGAGGGCAGCCTCAGCAACGGGGTCCTCAGCATGATGTAGGCCGCCAGCAGGAGGGAAAAGGCTCCGGTGATCAGGGAGGCCAGGGTGAAACGGTGCCAGTACTCGTTGCGTTGCCTGCCCGCCCAGATGGCTCGCAGCAGGATGGACTTCCGGCTGCCGTCATAGATGACCACGAGCAGGGGCTCCTTGGGCAGGGAGCGGAACACCCCGCCCCCGTCCTCGAGAAACAGGGGGCCGGCGACGAAAAGGCTGGTGCCTGCGGGAAGGGAAAAGATGCCGTCCCAGCCGACCCCTTTCGGCTCCTCATCCGGGAGGGTTTCTTCCAGCCTCTCCAGGGGCAGGGCCGGATCCCGGCCGGAGAAGGAGGGAAGGAGGTGGATGGTGACCCCCTCCAGGTCCACCTGGAGGGTGAACTGGCCGCTGTTCAGCCAGATGCTGTTCCTCCCCTGGATGGCTTCCAGGCTGCCGAAAACCCGGTAGCGGCCGAGAAGGCGGTTGCCCTGGGAGAGGTCGGAGTACTGGACGAAAGGGTAGAGCGAGGCCGCCAGGAGCCGCTTCCTGAACCTCCTCCATCTGGCCCTTACCCAGAAGGCGCCCAGGCCTGGGATCAGGCCGTAGAAGAGGAAAGAGAGGGCGATAACGACTGTAGAGGCGAGCTGCACGCGCATGCTTTATATTGCATTCTTGGGACAAATAGTTTACGGTGACTATACCATGGTGGAACGAATTGTTGTAGGATCCATGGACACGAACTGCTACCTCTACTCCGACGGCAAGAAAGAGTGCCTCATCGTAGATCCGGGCGGAGACGAGGAGAGGATCTGCGGGAACATCAACCTGCTTAAAATGGTGCCCGTGGGGATCGTGCTCACGCACGGGCATTTCGACCATACCGCCTCGGTGGGCAAGCTCAAGGAGCTCTATAAAAAACAGGGAATCGATCTGGCCGTAGCCATTCACAAGCTGGACAAGGAATACCTGGGTAAAAAAGCCGGCAAGACCAACATGGAAACGCTCAAGAATCTGGGCCTCCCCGAGCAGGAGGAACTGGGGCGGCTGTTATTCAAGCTGCCCGAGCCGGACGTGATTCTCAAGAAGGGCGATTCAGTGTTCAACACCGGGCTGGTGGTGATCGAAACTCCGGGCCATACCCGTGGCAGCATCTGCCTGTACAGCGAGAAGGACGGCCTTCTTTTTTCCGGCGATACCCTGTTCTTCCAGAGCATCGGCCGTTTCGACCTGCCCGGGGGAGACGAGCGCCAGCTGCTGGAGAGCATCCGCTCCAGGCTTCTCGTACTGCCTCCTGAAACGAGGGTTTTCCCCGGCCACGGGGTCTCGACGACGATTGAAAGGGAAATGAAGGGAAACCCTTTTATCCGCTGAATCCGGCCTCAGGCCACCAGATCGATCAGCATGCCGGTCTCGGGATAGAAGCCCCCAAAAAAGGGTTGGGTGGCGGTGACCGCCGTTCTCAGCCTGGCCTGGAGGCCGCCGATAAGGGTGTCGATGGTGTCGCCGTTTACACGCTTGAGCTCCCCGCTCTCCGGCCCCTTGCGCCCGTAGCTCAGGAGCCTGTCGATGAGGTTGTCTAGAATGCGCAGCTTGAAAAACGGAACCCCTCCATTTTCGGAAGGGATGCCCTTAACATGCTCGAATTGCGTGTAGACGGCATTAGTCGGCCGCACCGGAGCCGCCAGTTTGCCCGGCGTGCCTCTCAGTGCGAAGAGGTTGGGGATGATTCCCGGCCGTACCGCCGTTATTCCCTCGATCACATCGACCCCCTGAACTCGCTCTAGTATCGGAGGATTCGATGGCGATGATGAGCGAACTCTAGCGGTTCCTCCTTTCCTCGGAAGATTTGCACTCCACGCAGAGGAAGGCGTAAGGTATTGCTTCCAGCCTCTCCTTGGGTATCTTCTTGCCGCAGGTCATACAGACCCCGTAGTGCCCGTTCTCGATTCTGCCCATGGCGTTCTCGATGAGTTGCAGTCTCTTGATCTCCTGCGCTCCCAGGGCTTCCAGGGTCTTGCGATCGATGTCATCGGAAGCGATGTCGGCAAGGTCCTTGGGGTCCATCTTGCTGATGAGCTCTTGGAACTCCTCACTCTCGGCGGCAAGATGGTTCAGGATCTCTTCTTTCAATTCCACCAGAGACTTTTTCATTTTTACCAGAAACTCATTATCCATCTTACCTCCTCATATCCACGGATTTTGAAGGCAAATCAATTTGAACGAAATCCCGGAAATTGTCAACCCGTTGACAAAGGCCCGGCATACCCCTAAAATCCTCAATCAGAGGAGTGAATCACAGGAGTGTTTGTTGGCTAAAGAAGAGGCGATAGAAGTCGAAGGTATGGTCAAGGAATCCTTACCGAATACCATGTTTCGGGTGGAACTGAAAAACGGCCACCTGATTCTCGCCCACCTGTCCGGAAAAATGAGAAAGCACTACATCCGCATCGTGCCTGGGGACAAGGTAAAAGTCGCTCTCTCCCCCTACGACCTCTCCAGAGGCCGGATCATCTATCGCGAACGATAGCTCCCGCCCCGTTTAACGGAGCAAAACCCAGAGAGCTCCCCGACCCCCCTCCTGCGGAGAAGCCATCCCGAACTCACCGGCCTGGGGGCTCTTCTCTAATAGGGTGCGAACCCCCTGAGCCAGGACCGGACCCGTCCTGGAATGCTTCCCCTTGCCGTGAATAACCAGCACCTTCTTAAGCCCTCTCGCCCTGCAAGCGGAGATGAAGCGCTCCGTGGCCTCCAGAGCCTGGCACAGGCCCATCCCGTGCAGGTCCAACGTATCCTGGGGTGGGAGGGCCAGCAGCTTCCTGCGCCGCTCCCCCGCATGGGCAGCCCCACTCCCCTCCCTCTCGCAGGCGAGAGCCTCCCCGTTGGGAGGGTATTTCTCCAGCAGCTCCTCCATGGCCGCCCGCCTCTTGGCAGCCCTCTTCTCCCAGGAGGAGAGTATCTCAGCGAAACTCATGCTCCTTAGCTGCGGTAATCCGCGTTCTCCTTGATGTATTCATGGGACAGATCGGCTCCCAGCGCCTCTGCCTCAGCGGCCCCCAGGCCGAGGTCCACCAGGATCTCCACCTTCCGGTCATGCTGGGGATAACCCTTGAGCTGCGGATCCAACCCGCATTCCCGCAGGTAACCCGCCAGCCGCTGCTCCTTGCCCCCGTCCAGCTGGAAGACTCCGCGGGCAAAGACCTCGATCCCGCCCAGAGAGATGGCCGCCTTTTCCAGCTCCAGGCTCCGGCCGGAGTTGCCCAGGTAATCCCCCAGGGCGGAGAGGATCCTGCCCACGTTGGGATCGTTGCCGTAGACCGCCGTTTTCACCAGAGGAGAGTTCACCACCGCTTTGGCCGCCCCCAGGGCGGTGGCTTCCTCGCCCCCCCCGCGCACCTTCACCCGGATCACGTGCCCAACCCCCTCGCCGTTGGTGACGATATCCTCGGCCAACTCGCTGCACACCCCGAGCAGGGCCTCCCGGAACTCGTCTTGCGGCACGGAAGGCTTCCGGCCCGAGGACAACAGCACCGCCATGTCGCTCGTGCTCTGGTCCCCGTCCACCGAGATGCGGTTGAAGCTGCGCTGCGCGCACCAGCTCAACGCCTCTCGCAGGAAGCCACGCTCCGCGCTCACATCGGTAAGTAGGAAGACCAGCATGGTGGCCAGGTTGGGCTCGATCATCCCCGCGCCCTTGGCGATACCCACCAGCCTTCCCTCGCCGAGGCGGCGGGCACGCAACTTGGGAAAGGAATCGGTGGTCATGATCGCTTCGGCCGCCGGCAGGATCGTCTCGCCCTGCAGCTTTCCCACCAGGGCCGGCAGGGCCTCCCTCATTTCTTGCAGGGGCAGGCGCCAGCCTATGACCCCGGTGGAAGCGGCCAGGTACCTCTCGCCCGGAGTTCCGCTGATCCGGCCCAGGTGCTCTAGCAGGCTGCGGGCGTCTTCCAGACCGCCCGGGGCGGCCACGTTGGCCACCTTGTTGTTGATCAGCACCCCCTTGAGCAGCGGCAGTCCCAGCCTCTGCCTGCCCAGAAGCACGGGCGCGCCGGCCACCTGGTTGCGGGTGAAGACTGCCGCGAATAGAGGGGTCTCCTCCTCCAGCTGGATCAGGGCCAGATTCATCCGCGCCTGCCCCGGCTTCTCGGCCGGTTGGAAGATGATGCTCTGGGCGGCGGCGCGGAAACCTTCCGCAAGCTGAGCCCTCCCGGCCAGAACCTTCCGGTATTCGGCGGCGCAGCGGTACTGCGTCATGCTCCTATAGTGGTACGGATGGGCCGGGATTGGCAAGGGTCCGGGCTTTCAACGGTCCTGCTGGACCAGGATGCTGATGAGCAGGGGCAGGTGATCCGAGAATCCCCGCTCGGGGAAGCTGGAGGACCAGCGCTGGGGGTAGCCGTTCTGTTTGTTTAAAAGAAAGGACTTACGCAGCGGCCGGAAGCCCCCGCGGCGGTAGGCGAAACCCGAAGCATCGAAGAGGCCGCCTGAAAGCAGGATATGATCGGGAGTCTGCCAGAGCCCCCGGTAGACCGTGCTCCCTCTCTCGGCCTCCCGCAGCTCGAACCAGGGTTCATAGAGCAGGAGCTCTCCCGCCCGCTGGCTGAGGCTGGAGTCGGCGGTCAGCAGGAGGCCATCCCCTTGCGGGCCCGCCAAAGCGTACCGGCCCGAATCCGCCTCCCGGGCCTCCTCCAGGCTCACATTGAAGTCTCCCAGCACCAGGATATCCGCCCGGGGCTCCCGGTCCAGGATCTGCTGCAAGCGGGCTTTGAGAACCCGCGCCGACAGCTGGCGGGCCTGCTCCGTTTCAGCCACCCCACCGCTCCTGGACTTCCAGTGGTTGTTAAACAGGTAGAGCGTCCGTTCTTTGTAGCCGAGCTCCGCCTCCAGGATGCCGCGCTGGGGCTGGCCCTTCCAGGGGGGAACCTCGTGAAGGCGGGTGCGCAGCACGGGACAGCGGCTGAGGAGCGCCACCTGGGTCGCCTGGCCGGCTCGAGGCGCGCAGACCCGGTAGCGGTACCCCATCCCCTCCAGGCATGCGGCCAGGCCTTCGAGGGCCCGCGGGCTCTCCACCTCCTGCAAGGCGATCACTTCCGGACCGCCGGGCACAGCCTCCCGGATCACCCGGGCGACGGCCCGGCACTTGGCCTGAAAAAGCTCCCGGGTCCACTTCGAGCCCCTGTATTCCCGGTACTCGCCGCCATCCTCAATCTCATCGAAGAGGTTCTCGACATTGTAGCTCAAGATGCGGAGCTGGTCCGCGCCGCAAGCGCCGAGGAGGATGCACAGGAGGAGAGTGAAAAACAGAGGTCCGAGCTTTAAGGCAGTTACGGCGGGCCCCGGGATGCCTAGACCTCCTTGCGGTGGGTCACGATGCGGGCGATCAGACCGTAGGCGGCCGCCTCTTCGGCGTTCATCCAGTAATCCCTGTCCGTGTCCTTCTCCACCTTGTCCAGGGACTGCCCGGTTTCCTCGGCGATCAGCTGGTTGATCTTGCGGCGCAGCTTCTCCAGCTCCCGGGCATGGATCTCGATCTCCGTGGCCACCCCGCGCACGCCGCTCAGGGGCTGGTGGATCAGGTAGTGAGAGTTGGGCAGGCCCAGGCGGTTCTGCTTGGGCGCGGCGATCAGCACGATGGCGGCAGCGCTGGCTACCAGGCCCATGCCGATCACGTACACCTGGGGCTTGATGAAGCGCAGCATGTCGAAGATGGCGAAACCGGCGTCCGCATCCCCCCCGGGGGAGTCCACGAACACCCGGATGGGCTCCTCGCTCGAATCCTCCAGAAGGATGAGCTGGCGGATGATGCGCTCGGCCAGGGATTTATTGATATCTCCGGCGAGGATGATGTTGCGGGTCTTGAGGACCTTCTCCACCAGGCTCGGCTCCGGTTCCTTCCGCCCGGTCTCCTCCTCCTTCTCCTCTTCTTCACCGTTGTTGAGCAGTCTGTCGTCCATCATCGCGTAGAATATAGTATGGGGGCTGGAAAATTGCAACAAAAAGCCGATCCCTTGCGCGGGAAAGCAAAGCCGTTCACAATGGGGCCATGAAAACGAAGGATTACGTCCAGCTCGCCGTCATCGGCGGCAGTGGGTTGTACAACCTGAAGGGCTCCCGCTTCATCGAGGAGCTCGACCTGCCCACTCCCTTCGGCATGCCCTCGGACCTCCTCTCCATCGTCGAGGCGGGGGGCCAGAGGATCGCCTTCCTGCCCAGGCACGGCCGGGGGCACAGGCTCCTGCCCAGCGAAGTGCCGGTCAAGGCCAACATCTGGGCCCTGAAATCCCTCGGCGTGGAGCAGGTGCTGGCGGTGAGCGCCGTGGGCTCCCTGGCCGAGGAATACAGGCCCGGAGATTTCGTGGTCTGCGACCAGCTCATCGACCGCACCTTCGCCAGGCCGATCAGCTTCCTCGGCGAAGGGCTGGTCGGACACTTCGGTTTCGCCGATCCCTACTGCGCCGGCATGAGGGAAGAGATCTCCCGCGTGCTCCAGAAGCACGGCCAGCCCTTCCATCCCCGGGGGACCCTGGTCTGCATGGAAGGACCGATCTTCTCCACCCGGGCAGAATCCCACCTCTACCGCGGCTGGGGGGCGCAGCTGATCGGCATGACCTCCCTTCCGGAGGCCAAGCTGGCCCGGGAGGCGGAGCTCTGCTTCGCCCTGGTGGCCATGGTAACCGACTACGACTGCTGGAAGCCCCAGGAGGAGAGCGTGAGCCTGGAGATGGTGCTGAAGGTGATGGAGTCGAACACCCGGGCCGTACAGGAGGTCATCCCGGACATCGCCCTGGCCCTGAAGAAGAGGAAGGAATGCACCTGCCGTCAGGCGGCCAAGACCGCCCTGATGACGCCACCGGAGCGCATCCCCTATGAGACCCGGCGCAGGCTGGCCCTCTTCTACGACAAATACTGGCAGCAACCGAGATGAAAGCAGCCTTTGTCGGTATCGTGGGCCGGCCTTCCAGCGGCAAATCGACCCTCCTGAATCAGATGTGCGGAAACAAGGTATCGATCGTCTCTCCCGTTCCCCAGACGACCCGCAACAGCGTGCGGGGCATCTATAATGGAGATCAAGGCCAGCTCGTGTTCGTGGACACCCCGGGCTTCCACCTCTCGGACAAGAAGTTCAACCTCCACCTGCGCAACCTGGTTTTGAAAACCGTGGCGGAGGCGGACCTGGTCCTCTACCTGGTGGATGTCTCCAGGGCTCCCGGAGATGAGGAGCGGGCCCTGAGGGAGCGGCTCGCGGAGCACCGGCCGAAGCTCGTCGCCGGGCTCAACAAGGTCGACTTCCAGCCCAATTACCTGCAGTCCATCCAGGCGGAGATCCGCTCCTGGTGGGAGGCTCCCCGCCTGTACCCCCTTTCGGCCCTGAACGGGGAAGGCGTGCCGGCTCTCCTGGAGGAGCTGTTCCGTCTGGCCCCGGAGGGCGAGAGGCTCTATCCCGAGGAGTACTACACCGACCAGAGCCCGGAGTTCCGCATCAAGGAGATTATCCGGGAAAAGGCCATCCTGCAGACCTACGGCGAGGTGCCCCACGCCTTGTTCGTGGGCCTGGAGGACCTTGAGATGAAGGGAGAGGACCTGCTCTGGGTGCGGGGCTTCCTCTACGTGGAGCGGGAATCTCAGAAGGGCATCCTGGTGGGCAGGAACGGGGATAGGATCCGCGGCATCGTCCTCGCCGCCCAGGAAGAGCTGGACCGGATCTTCCCCTACCGGGTCCAGCTGGACATCCGCGTCAAGGTGAAGCCGAAATGGCGCAGCGACTCCAAGCTGCTGGAGAAGCTCATCTCCTGAAGCCGGGGCAGCGCAGCATGAGGGCTTTGCAGACGGTTTGCCGCCACCTCGAGGACCCCGGGGCGGTCTTCGTGTTCCCTTCCGAGATCGCCGTCCGCTTCTGGGCCAGGAAAGCGCTGGAGCTCTCCGGGAAAAAGGCGCTGGACCTCCGCCGCTTCATCTCCTGGGACAGGTTCAAGGAAACCTCCTTCAAGTTTCCACCCGGCGGGAGGGCGGCCAACCAGGCCGTTCGCGCCCTCTTCGCTCACGCCTTGCTGGAGGAAAACAGCCGGCAGGGCTTCCTCAGGCGGATCGTCCCCCCAGAGTTCCGGGAGAGCTCCGCCGCCTTCGCGGGGTTCCTCGGGCGCATCCTGCCCTCCCTCCACCGCCTGCGGCGCCTCGATGCCGCCGGCTTCAGGCTTGACGCCGACAAGGCGGAGGACCTGCGCCTGCTGGAGCGCCGTTACGGCGAGTTTCTGGCGCAGAACAACCTCTTCGAGCCCAGCTTCGAGCCTCCCCTGCTGGAGCTTCCCGAGAAATCCTTTTTCCTCTTCTACCCCGAGGTCCTGGAGGACTACCCCTCCTACAGGAGCCTGATCTCCTCCCATCCCAGGGTCCGCCTGCTCGGCCTGGATGATGAGGCCGGCGCGCAGGAGCCGACTCTCACCCTGTTCGAGAACAGCCTCCAGGAGATCCGCTGGGCCCTGCTCTCGATCGGCGAGCTCCTCGACGGGGGCCTGGGCCCGGAGGACATCGCCGTCTCCGTCTGCGACCTGTCCGCCCTTGAAGCCTTCCTGAAACGGGAGGCGGACTGCTATTCCGTGCCCCTCCAGATCCACAGCGGGCGCTTCCTGGACCTCTACCCGGAGGTGCGGGCCTTCCGCCAGATCGGCGAGTGCGTGGAGGCCTCCTTCACCCCCGAGTCCCTGAAGCCACTCCTGCTCAACCCGGCCCTGCCCTGGAAGGACCCGGCCCAGCTGCGTTCTCTCCTCCACTTCGGCCTGGAAGCCATGATCCTAAGGAACCCCCTGCCGCGGGGGGGCGGGGCGGACCTCTGGGAGCGCAGCTTCCAGAAGGCGGAAGCCTGCGGCGGGGCCTCTGGACCTTCCCTCCAGCCCTTCAGGAGCCTGTACAGGAAGCTGAAGGAGCAGCTTGCCCTGATCCGAGGGGCCGCAGATTTCCTCTGTCTCAAGGAAAGGATCGCCATTTTCAGCGAAACCTTCCTCGATTCCTCCCGCTGGGGGCAAGAGGGGCTCAAGGTGTTCCAGTACGCCCTCAGGACCCTGGACGAGCTGGCCGAGGCCTGGGCAGCCTCAGGGAAGCCGGACCTCGCCTCGCCCTTCTCCCTCTGGCTCGAGTTCCTGGGCCAGAAGATCTACGTGCCCAGAGCCCTGGAGGGCGGCGTACCTGTCTACCCCTACCGGCTCGCCGCGGGGATCTACCCCCGCATCCACTTTGTCCTGAACGCCTCCCAGGAGGGCACCTCTCACCGCATCAGGCTCCATCCCTTCCTGGCCGTCCATGAGGAGGCGGATCCCGCCCTCGGCGAGCTGGACCTTTCCCCCCTGGTCATCCGCCTCACCCTGCTCTCCGGCCAAGAGGTGCGTTTCAGCTATTCCAGGAAGAGCTTCTCCGATACCCACCTGCCGCCGGCCTACTTCGTCAGCCGGGGCCGCATCCTGCCCTTCTCCGCCCTGGAGGAGCTGGAGAGCCGGGACTCGTACCTGGCGGAGAGGCTCGCCTGGTCGGGAGGCTGCCTGCCCCTTCGCCTCCAGGCCCTCCAGAAGCAAGGCTTCCTCTGCGCCCAGAAGACGATTCTTTCCCCGCCGGGGGAAGACGCCACTCTTCAGCCCCTACGGGAGCCGGCCCTGGCCGAAAGGCTGCTGCGGGAAAGATGCGCCGTGGAGGCCCTGCTCGATATATCCGCCTCCGACCTGGAGCTGTTCCACTCCTGCCCCTTCCACTACCTTCTGGCCAGGGTCCTGGGCCTGGAGGAGCGGGAGTTTCAAATCCCCTCCCTGGAAGCCAAGGAGCTGGGGAACATCCTGCACCGGGTCCTGCAGCGCTTCTTCGAGGCACTCAGGGAGCAGGGTGGGACCCTGCGGGCGGATGAGCCGGCCGCCTCCCGCAAAAGGATGGAAGAGACTGCCCGGGCCGTCCTGGAAGAGTACGCCCGCTGCCGGCCGCTGCCCCTCCCGCCTCACTGGGAGGATATCTGCAGGCAGGTGCGGGAGCTGACCACCCTCTGCCTCCAGCGGGAGCTGGAGGAGCTTCCGGGCCAGCAGATCCTGCACAGCGAAAAATGGCTCTCCTCCCCCTGGCCGCAGGAGGGCCTGCGTCTCAAGGGCAAGATAGACCGCATCTCCCGCAGCCCCGAGGGCTACACCCTGATCGATTACAAGAAAAACAAGGTGCCCACCCGCAGGCAGACCTTCGGCCCGCAGCCCTCCTGTTTCCAGATGCCCTTCTACCTCCTGCTCATGGGCGAAAACGGCCTGCCGGCGCACCAGGCCGCCTACTACTCCCTCGAGAAGGCCAGGTTCACCTTCGTGATCGGCCCCCAGCCGCGGCCGCAGGCGAGCGCCGAGGAGCTGCAGGGGTGCCTCGAGAGCCTCAAGGCCAGGATCCTGTCCATGGCCGCCAGTCTCCGCCAAGGGGAGTACATGATCCCCAAGCGCCCCGATCCGAAGCGCTGCGAATTCTGCCCCTTTCGCGCCGCCTGCAGGGACCGTTACATCCTGAGGCCTTGAGCAATGAGCTTCGCCTTCGATCCCCAACAGCAGGAAGCCATCCGCTCGCAGGTCAACACGGTCGTCACGGCCGGAGCCGGCTCGGGCAAGACCACCGTGCTGGCGGAGCGCTTCTGCTGGCTCCTGGAACAGGGGAAGGCGCGGGTGGATCAGATCCTTACCCTGACCTTCACCCAAAAAGCTGCGGCGGAGATGTACGAGCGCATCTACGCCCGCCTGAAGCAGAGCCAGAGCTCCCTGATCGCAGAGCAGGTGCAGGATTTCGCCAAAGCCCAGATATCCACCCTGGACAGCTTCTGCGCCCAGATCGTGCGCGACACCTGCGAGAGCTTCGGCGTGCCCGCCGACTTCGAGGTGGAGGAGACCCGCCTCGGCCGCCTGGCCGCCGAGGCCGGCCTGGACTTCATCCTGGCCAGGCAGAGCGAGGAGGCCATGCGGGAGCTAATCCGCCTCCACGGTTTCGACCGCCTCTGGCACGAACTCTTCAGCGAGATCGCCCTCCGCCACCTGAGCCTGGCGGGCAGCCGTGATTTCCCCCGTATGGTGGAGGAGCAGCTTGCCTTCCTGAAGCAGACGCTGCGGCGGCTGCTCGGGGACTGGGAGGATGCCCGGCGGGAGATCCTGGCCCTGAAAGCCAGCGGCCAAAGAGTCCGGGAGGCCCGGGAGGCGTTGCGTGCCGCCGGGGATCTGGGCGGCCTGGCGGACAGGCAGGCCTACCCGGAGCTTACCGCGCGGCTCGCAGGCCTTAAGATGCGGAAACCTGGAGGAAAGGCTACCGAGGAGAGCCTGCGTTTCAAGGATCTAGCGGACAGGATCAACAGCGAAACCGAGCAACTGGCCCTGATCGCACAAACCCTGAACCAGGAAGGCACCCTCAGGGGAGTCTTCCTGCTCCTGGCCGAGTTCCAGGACCTCTTCAACGCCCGCAAGAGAAGTCTGGGTCTGCTCGGCTTCCAGGACGTGGCGGAGCTGGCCGTCCAGGCTCTGATCCTGAACAAGCCCCTGCGGGAGTACTACAAGTCCAGGTTCCGCTTCATCATGATCGACGAGTTCCAGGACAACAACCGGCTGCAGAAGGACCTGCTCTACCTGCTGGCGGAAAAAGGCCCCCTCTGCGGGGACGGGGTGCCCGCGGCTGCCGCCCTGGAGCCCGGCAAGCTCTTCTTCGTCGGGGACGAGAAGCAATCCATCTACCGCTTCCGCGGCGCCGACGTGAGCGTTTTCAAGGCCCTGAGCCGGGAGCTGATCGAGCAGGGGGGCCGGGAGATCGAGCTGTCCATCAACTACCGCAGCGAGGCGGGGCTAATCGACTTTTTCAACGCCATCTTCCCCACGATCATGGCAGAGGCCACGGAGGGCTATGAGGCCCGCTACCGGGAGCTCAAGGCGCACGGCCCCCAGGGGGATCTCGTCCCGCGGATCGATTTCTTCTACCGGCCCGACGCCAGCGGCCCGGAAACCGAACAGCCCGCCGAGGAAGAAGAGGCGGGGGCCTTCAGTAAAGTGGAAGAGGAAGCCTTCACCGTGGCCGGCTACCTGCGCGAGACTGTGCAGACAGCCGGTCTCACGGTGCGGGATGAAGCCGGCCTGCGGCCGGCGGGGTTTTCGGACTTCACCGTCCTGCTCCGTTCCACCGGCAACCAGATCGTCTACGAACGGATGTTCCGCGCCCTCGACATTCCCTACTCCACCCAGAACGTGCGCAGCCTCTTCCTGGAGCCTCCCTTCAATGACATGTACAACCTCCTCCAACTGGCCGTCTATCCCGAAGACCGCCTGGCCTATGCGGGCCTGCTGCGCTCGCCCTTCGTCCACGTCTCGGACTCCACCCTGATCCGCCTGCTCCTCGAGGGCGACCCGCCCTTCGAGCGCATCGACCTGGAGGGCATCGGCGGAGAGGACCGCGAGAAGCTCGCAGAGGGCCGCTCCCTCTACCGCTTCATCCAGGAGCAGGCGGGCAACCTGCCCCTCCCCGAGCTCATCCACCAGCTGTGGCACCGCAGGGGCTACCGCTTCTTCGTGCTGCAGAACCCCCGCAACCACAACTACCTGGAGTATTTCGATTATCTCTTCAAACTGGCCGAAGAGACGGAGCAACGGGGGGAGGGCCTGGCTCGGTTTCTCGATTTCCTGCGCTCCAACCTGGGCAGCTACGAAAAGCTGGAGGACCTGGAGATCCTCAAGCAGGAGGTTTCTGGGGTTCAGCTCATGACCATCCATAAAGCCAAGGGGCTGGAGTTCCCCATCGTCCTTTTGGCCGACACCGGGAACAGGGGCAGAGCCGAGAGCGGCAAGAAGCCTTTCTACGCCGCCGAACCCTTCGGGATCACCGTGAACCTGGGGGACAGGAATTACTTCACCCTGGCGGGAGAGAAGGAGAGCGAGAAGAAGGAAATCGCCGAATTGAAGAGGCTCCTCTACGTGGCCCTCACCCGCGCCAAGTCCCACCTGATTCTCTCGGGCATTCACAGCAGGCAGAACCAGGGCTCCCGCAAGGCGCACCTCAACATGCTCTTCGAGGCTCTGGGCCCGCGGAAGGACCTCCAGAAGCGGGAAGATCGGGAAGAGAAGGGCTCGAGCTACCGTTTTTCCCTATGGCCCATTGGCCCCCTCACGGACAGCCGGTTTTATTCCAGCCGGGCTCAGGCAGAGAAAATCGAGGCGCAAAAACTCGCGCCCTTATACCTGGAAGCGGCGGTGATCGACCGGCGAGCCCCGCGGCGGGAATACGCGGTCAGCGAGTTGAACAGCCTCCTTGAGGAACAGCTGCCCGGCAGGGGCACCGCAGGCGAGGAAGCACTTCTTCCCGCCCTGCCCTGCGACCCGGTCCTCAGGGAGAAAAACCTGGAGGCCGGCTTCGGCACCCTGACGCATCGCCTCCTGGCGGAAAGCCTGATGGGTTCCCTCCTGCCGGAGGTCGAGCCGGATTGGCAGAGCCTGAACATCCCGGTCGAGCTGCGGGCAGCGCTGCTGCAGGATGCCCGCCTTCTGTGCACCCGTTTCCTGGATTCCCCCCTGGGACGCCGGAGCCTGCAGGCGGAACGCCGCGAATGCGAGGTCCCCTTCCTCTACCGCTTTGAGGCCGGCAGCGGGACCTACCACCTGAGCGGACAGATAGACCTGTTCTTTGAAGCTCGGGGCGAGTGCTTCCTGATCGATTTCAAAACCGATCGCACCTTCCGCGAAGGCGCTTACGGGCTCCAGCTTTGGCTCTACGCCCAAGCCCTCCTGGAGCTTCAAGGCAAAGAGCCAAGGAGCTTCCTGTTCCTGCTGCGCAGCGGGGAGGCGATACCGTTCAAGGAAGAGGCGGATTTCAGGGGCCTTCTCGAGGACCTGCTCAAATAGAAGCTGCCGCAGAAACCGCGCTATGGAATACAGGTAAAAAATTGTTCAAAATGGCGGCCATTCGCACTATAATCAGGCTAAGAGCTAATGCATCATTTGGAAACACAATTATGGTTTTATTATTTCATTTAGGAATATAATCCCCGCAGGCAGCCTGTTTCGGCGGCGCCTGAGGGTTTTAGTAACGCGCAGGCGTTTTCCCACTTCCCAATTATAATAGAAGAGGTATTTTCTTCCAGACAAGAGAACATGAAGTTGCCATTGGGCCCTGACGGGCTCATCCGCTTGCGCTTCGATTTCCCCCCATCAGAGGAGCTCGGGGAACGGCTGCAGCTCCTGTTTAAGCAGGAATTGGAGGCGCGTCCGGACCCCTGCCTGTAAGCCCCATACGATCACCAACTACCTTCACCACCTCAAGCCTACTCCGCCGGGCCAGAAGTTGGCGAGGCCGTTCGCCTGACCCTGGAGGACTTCGAAGAGAAACGGGGCACTATCAAGGCGCGGGTAGGAAAGGGTAAAAAGGACCGCCACACTCTTCTCTCACAGACCGCTTTGAAGTACATCAAGGCTCAGTGCTCGGTTTACCGGCCCAAGAAATGGCTTTTCGCTGGGCAGGACCCGGAAAAGCATCTTCCTATAAGAGCGATCGAGAAGGTCATGCCGGAAGCCCGAGTCAGAGCCAACCTCTTCCCCTTTGCCACGGTTCACACCCTGCGCTACAGCTTCGCCACCCATCTTCTGGAGCACAAACTCGGCGCAGGGCTGCCTCTGGCGGTCGAGGTGGTGTGGATCGGGAAGGGCCATTCAATAGCGGCGGGTTATTGCTGTATCGTGCGCCTGGCTTCTCGAATGCCTGTTACGTTATGCGAAATTGGCTCCCGAGGGTTGTTTGCACAGGCTACGATGATATCCAAGAAATAGGAGGATTCTGGTCATATGGCGATAGGAATTGCCTGTTCGTCAGGATCGTACAAGGGAGTATTCGTTCACGGTGTATTGTCAGCTTTTACAGAAGGAAATCTCTATGCTGATGCATATGCTACAGCCTCCTCTTCAGTGGTTCCGGGCGCATTTGCAGCGATTGGTCAGCTCGAGTATCTGAACGGAGTGTCTTATTGGAAACAAGCATTTAGAAGCTACAAGGAGCATGACTCCAATATCAGTCAGGCTATACTGGACGGAATTAAAGTGATCTATCCCTTGCTTTCAGACATGCTTTTCAAAGCACAGGTAGCCAGGTTTTGCGTAGCGGTGAGTGCTGTTCTCACTAAGGAGGCTGCCGAGCAAACGCAAGGGGAAGCAGCCCGTAGATTGGGACAACAGTTGATATTGGCCACTCGCAAGAGAGACACGACTTGGGCAGACAGTAACTTAGAAACAAGGTTATTTGATACGAAAGCGGAGAAATTGGAGCTTCGACTCACACCAGAGAACCTTGGGCAGGTGTTCTACGCCACGACGCGAATGCTACATGCATGGAAGGAGCCTGCGTGGATAGATAATCGGCCCTATATAGATGCCTCGTACACATGCTTGTGCCCCGCGATACAGCTGGTAGAACTTGGTTATAGCCAGGTGATCGCCATTTCCCCAGAACCCGGGGAGTTCTACGTAGATCTATTTCAGTCAAAGGTACTACCGGAATCTTACAGAGGAACGACGATCCTTAAAATACAACCGCAGTGCAACCTGCGGGATATGGGTGTAGACTACCTTGCCGTGTCCGATGAAGGCTTCGAAAGAGTGTATGAAATTGGCTTCCAAGCAGGCAAGGAGTTTCTACGTAGGTGTCTGTAAACAACTCTCGGCGTGACGGGCGACTTCGCGAATGCCCGTTATGTTATACGAAATTACACGGTTAGGTTATTCTCATTTGTGGAGTATGCTATGTTTAGTTTGTCTCTCTCTGAGATTCTTAAAATATTGCCGGCGATTCTTATAGGATTAACCATTCATGAATTAGCTCACGCATTCATCGCTTTGAAGCTGGGAGATGATACCCCGAAGCAGTTAGGGAGAATAACCATAAACCCAATAAAGCATATAGACTTAATAGGATTTCTATTGCTCCTAGTGGCTGGTTTTGGATGGGCAAAACCTGTGATAATCAATAAAGAAAAATTGAAGAAACCAGTTAGAGATGACATCTTAATTGCACTATCTGGACCTCTTTCGAATTTGCTCTTTGCAATTGTGTTAGTAATTTTGCTGAAAGCAGTGCTTACGTTAATACCATTTCATTCAGAGAGTACTTTTAATTTGGTTGTTTCAGTATTTCTCGCGTTTATTAGTATTAATGTTTCATTGGGATTATTCAATTTATTACCGATACCCCCACTCGATGGATCGCATATTATTTTGAATATTCTTTCTCTGAAAAGCATCGCGAGCGCTAGAATATATTTCAGGTCCGGATCATATGCTCTACTAGCTATCATAGTACTAGAACGAATTACCAAGATTGATATACTGCCGCTTGGGCGAGCTGTTAACTCGGTAGTTTTGTTTCTACTTGGACTTGTCGCACTGTCTTAACGCCGCGTAACTTCGTATAACTTGGCATTCGCGGCTGTACTCGGCCTGACGGCCAAGTTATAATCTATTCGGGTTATCCGTTACGATTTTAAGTCTGAATGCAGAAGGGAAAACGTCATGAAATCCTTTGACTACACTCCGATCCTCGGTTGGTCAATCTCACGGTACGACACTTTCACTACCTGCAGACGCCGGTACTATTACCATTACTACTACAAGTGGGACACTGAGTACCCACCAGAACTGATTGCGCACCTCCGATCGATGGTGTCAGTGCCGCTCCAAATCGGTACGGTCACACATACCTGTATCTCGACGTTACTCATGCGTTTATTGAAGAAGCCAGACCAACCCGTCGATGTGCAACGCTTTTCTCACTATGCTCGAAGAAAGGCCGTTGAGCAACACCGGAAAGCTAACTACTCAGAGATTTACTACGGTCAGAAAACCCGAATAGACACAGAAGAGATAGTCACGAACGTGCTCGCAGCGGTAACGAATCTGATTGTTAGCGACAGGTTCCAGTGGCTTGCACAGCAAGCATCAGCTGCGACCACGCCCTGGATCATCGATCCGGAAGGATTCGGTGAAACCAGGGTCGAAGGGCTCAAAGCTTACTGTAAGGTTGACTTCCTGATCCCTGCACAAGAATACCTCTACATTCTCGAATGGAAGACCGGCAAGGAGCAGGAGGAAAAACACGGTATCCAAATGCGAGGATATGCTGCATGGGCCTCATACCACTTCGATATTCAACTCGACAATATAACTCCAACGGTTGCGTACTTGCTACCCGACTACCACGAAACAACTGTTAAACTCAACGAATACGACATGCAAGACTTCGCGACTTTGGTACATGAGCAAACTCACGAGATGTATGCATTGTGCTCAGACGTGTCTGAGAATGTACCACTTCCTAAAGATCGTTTTTCACAAACTCGTATAGAATCAATCTGTGATTGTTGCAACTTTAGACAACTCTGCGAACGAACACAGATTGGAACTCACAAACCAGGATAGATGGCGTCCCCACTTCGCTTAACTACGCATTTGCGGCTACGCTCGCTTTACTCGCTTCGCCCAAATCCGGCGCATCTTGCTACGTGAGTCTTGCCTTGAACTCGTTCAACTTTACGTGTTGTTATGCGCCGGACTTCGCGAATGCCCGTTTCGTTATGCGAAATCCTCGGCAAGACCGTTCTTTCATCTGCCAGCGTTTATTCGGCAACATGATTGAAAGTACGGCCATTTGTTATTAAATATGTACGTACAGGTGTTATGATGACCAAGAAACTGACCTTAAAAGTAAATGATCGACTCATCGAAACAGCGAAACGGTATGCTGGGAACCACCAACGGAGCCTTTCGCAATTGGTGGAAGACTACTTTCGGTTTCTATCAGAACAGGAACCTGCCGAAAGAATTCCTATCAGCCCAACCGTTGAAGAGCTCAGCGGTACCATCCGACTACCCCAAGAGTAAAACCGGAAGGCTGATTACGCTCGGCATCTTTCTGAGAAGTACTCCTGATGCCGCAGGTTTTCCTCGATCGTGACATCTTTATCGACGTGCTCGCGCGCCGAGAGGAATTTTACGCCCCTGCCGCGATGCTTCTTTCCTTGGCGGAACGCAAACAGCTTGATGTGTTCACCTCCGCACCAGCCATCGCGAATGTGTATTACGTTGTAAGCCGCTTCAGCACTAGGGTAAAAGCCCGCGCGAGTATCCGCAAGCTCAGGTCTTTGGTGTCCATTGTCTCGGTCAATGAACAGATAATTGACCTAGCGCTCAATTCTGCTTTCCCTGACCTGGAGGATGCGATCCAGTACTATGCAGCTCAACGGGCGGGAATCAAGTTCCTTATTACCCGCAATCTTGAAGACTACAAATCTGCTGAGATTTCAGTGTGCACACCGGATCAGTATCTTCGTATTCTATTGACTCAAGAAAAAGACGCCGAGGCCTTCGCATAACTAGGCATTCGCGGCTCCGCTCGTTGCGCTCGGGAACGGGCAACTTCGCGAATGCCCATTACGTTATGCTAAATGCCACGACCAGGATTGCCGTTTCTCTTTGAGACACCGAACAGTCGGTGCGCAATTCCGCAGAAGGAGAGTGCCATGAATCGCCGCATTACGATGAAACGCTACTGGGCTGTGCTGGTTATCATCGCTGCTAGTGGCTGCGCCTCCAGCCCCGCACGTCGAGAAGTCCGAGACCTCGTTGACCAAGGCATGCTCCCCGAAGCGAGCACCGCCGTTGAAAAGTCTCTGCTTGAGCTACCCGATGATCGCAAGCTCATTCAGCTCAGAGAGGAGATAACGACGCTCCGAGTGAAAGCCAAGCTCGAGGAGTACAGAAAGCTAGACCGCCATGACCTCCCAGGTCGAGAACGCTCCCTCCGCGAGATACTGGAACTCGACCGACAACACGAGTAGGCAGGGCGTGAGCTGAGTATCGTGCAACGGGAACTCCAGGAGGTGGAAGACGCCGTCCACTCCGCCATATCACGCGACGGTCTCGCAGCGTTGGGCTCCTACCTTGGCTTAAAGCCTTGCGAGCGGTTCATGGTTGCCATCGGACAGCTAGGTGTTTAGCTGCGCGGCCACTTGCCGGAGTTCGTGCAGAAATGTACAAGTCTACCCGCGAGCGGCATGGTGATGACCACCCTTGCGCTCGCGACGAGACTACAATCGGCATTCTCTGATGATCTGACGGCCTCCGTTGCCCAGAAGATTCGCTCGGACTTGAGGGCTGAAGCCGCAGCAAGGGGTTTGCGTTGCGCCGAGAGCCGCTTGTACGCCACCGCAGCAGCGTACCTGCTCTACGCTTGGACTCTCGACAGATCCAAAGGCGACCTCACTTCAGCGATCATTGACAACGTCAAACGATCAACTGAAAGCCTGTGTTTCGTGCTTCTACCTGGTTTCTTCCCCAGCATGATTGAGTTTTTCGGCGAGTTATCGCGTTCCTTCGGTGTGGCCGTCGCCAACAACGTCTCGGAGCTTCGAAAGGCGCTTTCCGCCGGCTACCGATTCGTTGTGGTTCTCGAGTATGACGACATCTCGGTGTCCCAAGGACAGCCGATGACGGCCTATCCAACCTTCATCTTTGACGCTGAGAAAAATCTGTCCGTCCGCAGCCACGAAAGCGTGTTCACGAGAGCGAATCCAGAGGGCTCGTCACGCCGAGCTTGTTCTTCTTCGCCACGTGGGTGTAGATCATGGTGGTCGAAACGTCCGCGTGACCCAGCAGCTCCTGGATCGTCCGGATATCGTAGCCTTTCTCCACCAGGTGGGTGGCGAAACTGTGCCTCAGGGTATGCACCGTGGCCCGCTTGACGATGCCCGCTTTCCTCACGGCCTGCTGGAACGCCTTCTGCAGGGTCGTGGGATAGAGGTAGTGGCGCCGTACGACGCCCGACACCGGGTCAATCGAAAGCTTTTCAGAGGGGAATACCCAGAACCAACTCCACTGTTTCCCAGCGTTCCTGTATTTTCTGGCCAGCGCCTCAGGGATCCAGACCCCTTCCAGGGCCTGGCTCCGATCACGGTCGTAGAGGATGCGCACGCGTGCCAGGTGGCACTTCAGCTCCGCCGCCGCCCTCTCCGGGAGTACGGTCTCGCGGTCCTTGTCCCCCTTGCCGGACCTGATCACCAGGCAGTTGCGGGCGAAGTCGATGTCCTTCACCCGCAGGGACAGGCATTCCTGCAGCCTCAGGCCGCCGCCATAGATGACGCCGGCCATCAGCAGGTTCGTTGCTTTGAGGTGGGAGAAAACTTTCCGGATTTCCTCCTGCCTGAGCACGACGGGAAGCCGCCTGGGCGTTCTTGAGGGGATCACGGTCTGCAGGCCGGTGATCTCCACCCTCAGGA
>Ga0315280_10004514_pt1 | contig 20478 bp, 19 predicted proteins | sample YL17G06_40_MG_FD_203697 | JGI IMG/M metagenome (GOLD analysis project Ga0315280, IMG submission 203697) | Sediment microbial communities from Yellowstone Lake, YNP, Wyoming, USA - YL17G06_40 | ecosystem: Environmental > Aquatic > Freshwater > Lake > Sediment | place: USA: Wyoming | collected... | reverse complement strand
CGGCGACAAAATCAACATCCGACAATTCATTTTTTAAATTTGCAAACTCGGCTTCATAGAACTGGATTTCTTTTTTGAAATCCAGATCGGGCTTAGGCCAGAGGCCAAAAGAAGTTCCCATATAGATTCGGGCCACCTTTACTTTTGTCCTGCGACAGCCCGGGCTGATGAGCCTTAATCCTTGACCTTGAGGATTGGCGCCAAATGCGAAGAGGTTCGGGCGAACGAGGTAGAGAGTACCTCCGGCCACAGCCAGCTGGATAAACTCTCTCCTTTTTAATCCTTTTTTCATGCAAGCCTCCAAATTTTATCCTTAAATTAGCCAGCGCCTGGATAAATTAATTATCTTCATGAGCCAAAAATTATTCAAGAACTATCTTTCTCCTTGATTTTTAAATTCAAGCATCACGGAATTTGGGACGCTTACAGAAAAAAATAGAAACGTCCCCTTTTTTCTCAGTTGTGTTATAATACCGCCCTTATTTTCGCTCTCCTTCGAGCTCACGCTTCGTTCTCAATGAGCAAGGAGGATTAATTGACTGAATATCGCATTCATAAACATCCTATCCTACTCATCGAACCCCGCGAGAGTTTTCCATTCTACTGGAAGGGAGAGAGGCTCCTTGCCCTTAAAGGTGAAACCATTTCTTCTGCCCTTTTCGCCCACGGCCAGCGTATCTTCGGCCATCATCCTAAAGACCACGCCGCCCAGGGAATCTTTTGCGCCAATGGACAATGCGCTCAGTGCCTGGTGTTGGCCGATGGCAGGCCGGTGAAAGCCTGCATGGAACTTATCTGGCCCGAAGCTAAAGTTGAACCGGTCGAAGAATTGCCAACGCTTCCTCCAGTTAGCGACGCTCCTGCTTTTCGCGATATCGAAGAGATCGGTGTCCAGGTTTTGATTATCGGAGGAGGCCCTGCAGGCCTTTCAGCAGCCATTGAACTCGGAAGAAGGGGCATCGACACTCTCCTTGTGGATGATAAGCACAGGCTAGGAGGCAAGCTTGTGCTTCAGACGCACCGCTTCTTTGGCTCGATTGAGGCTGTCTATGCAGGGATGAGAGGCATCGACATCGCCACAAAGCTCGAAACCGAAGTGCGTTCTTTCCGGAGCGTGCGCATCTGGCTTCAAAGCGCTGCCCTGGCTGTTTTCAGTGACCAGAAAGTTGGCATCCTGGCTGAGGGTAAACGCTATGTGTTGATCAAGCCCCAAGTCTTGCTGGTCGCAGCCGGCGCTCGTGAAAAATCCCTCGCTTTTCCCGGCAACACACTTCCTGGAGTTTACGGCGCAGGAGCTTTCCAGACTCTTGTGAACCGCGACCTTGTCCGCTCAGCCAAGAGATTGTTCATTGTTGGCGGCGGCAATGTCGGGCTTATCGCCGGCTACCATGCCCTGCAGGCAGGCATATCTGTGGTGGGGCTGGTGGAGGCTCTTCCAGAGGTTGGCGGTTACAAGGTTCACAAGGATAAACTGGCAAGGTTTGGCGTACCCATCTACACTTCTCATACAATTGTCAGCGCCAACGGCGAGGAATCCGTTGAGTCCGTCACCATTGCCAAAGCAGACGAAAGCTTGCAGCCGATCCCTGGCACAGAACGGAGCTTTGCCTGCGACACGATACTCATCGCCGTAGGGCTCGACCCGGTCAATGAATTTTTTCTTAAAGCCAAAGAATTTGGAATGGCGGCTTTTGCGGCGGGCGATGCTGAAGAAATCGCCGAAGCATCAGCGGCTATTTTCTCTGGCAAGATCAAAGGGTTGGAGGTGGCCCGGGCCCTCGGCTACGATATCGGAGAGATCTCTTCGGAATGGTATGAAACCGCCGATATATTGAAATCCAAACCGGGGAAAACAAGCGAAGAGCAAGAGCCGGAACTCGGGACCGGAGTTTTCCCTGTTATCCACTGCGTGCAGGAAATTCCCTGTGACCCGTGCACTGCCGTTTGCCCCCTGAACCTGATTCAGATTGAATCCGATGACATCCGCAAACTTCCTCGTTATTCAGTCAAGGAAGGCGAAAAGGGATGCACAGGCTGTGAAAAGTGTGTAACGATCTGCCCGGGCCTGGCCATCACGCTCGCGGATTATCGCCAGGACACAGAATATCCCACGGTAACAATACCCTATGAGTTCCTCAAAGAGAGCATTCAGGTGGGCGACAGGGTTAAAGTGCGGGATATTGAAGGCAGGATGCTGGGAGAAGTGGAGGTCATAGGAGTAAGAGCGATCAAAGCCAACGACCGGACTGTCTTGGTGAAGGTCAAAGCTTCGAGAAAGTATGCCAAACGGATCGCCGGCCTTCAAATTCAGGAAAAGCAAGTAAGCAAGCCCATGGAACAATATGTCTTGCGGACGGCCGATGATACGGTTGTCTGCCGCTGCGAGAGAGTGACTGCGGGCGAGATACGGAAGCTCATCCAGCAGGGCGCGCGGGACATCAATGAAATCAAAGCTGTAACGCGGGCAAGCATGGGATCTTGCGGGGCAAAGACCTGCACCCCGCTCATCCATCGCCTGTTCCGCGAAGAAGGAATCCCAAAATCGGAGATTGTAGACCAGCCGAAGAGGCCGCTGTTCATGGAGGTGCCTTTGGGCACATTTGCCGGTGTCGAAGAAAAAGAGGAGGCAAGCCATGACAGCCGGGAATAAAACATGCGATGTCATCATCATCGGCGCAGGAAGCGTGGGCACGCCAACCGCTTTTTCCCTGGCTGAAGCCGGAGTCCGGACGCTGGTCATTGATCGATTTCCAAGCGTCGGCCAAGGATCGAACAAAAGCGCGATCGGAGGCCTCCGGGCTACTCATTCCGACCCGGCTAAAATTCGCATCTGTCTGCGGAGCCTTGAAATCTTTTCTTCATGGAAAGAGCGGTTTGGGGATGAGATCGAGTGGTACAAAGGCGGCTATTTATTCGTGGCCTACCGTGACGAGGAGGAAAAAACACTCAAAGAGCTCCTCATTACCCAGCAGGCTTATGGCCTTAATATCAACTGGCTGGATAGGGACGACTTACTCAAAGTCATCCCTGACCTTAACCCGCAGGACCTGAGAGGCGGAGCTTTTTCAGCGGATGACGGCCATGCCTCGCCACTGCTTGCAGCCCATGCTTTTTACACCCATGCCAAGCGCCTGGGAGCTGAGTTTCGCTTTGGAGAAAATATAACCGAACTTATTATTCAAGGCGGGAGTGTAAATGGAGTCAAAACAGATAAAGGTGAATATGGAGCGGATGTCGTCATCAATACCGGCGGCGCATGGGCTGCAAAACTTGCAAAAATAGCGGGTATGGATATTCCGGTAACGCCTGATTCTCACGAAGCCGCGGTCACAGAGCCCGTCGCCCGGTTTCTTGACCCGATGATCGTCGATCTAAGGCCGGTGGCCGGATCTGCCAATTATTATTTTTATCAACACTTTACGGGACAGGTCATTTTCTGTATCACTCCCAGCCCGAGCATCTGGGGCGAGGACAAGCGAGAGACAAGCATCTTTTTGCCGATGGTGGCGCGCCGCATGGTGAACATAATGCCACGGCTAAAGAACATCCGTGTACGGCGGACCTGGCGCGGCCTCTATCCCATGACACCAGATGGTTTTCCGATTGTGGGCTGGTCAAGAGAACTTAAGGGATTCCTGCTTGCGGTGGGCATGTGCGGCCAGGGTTTTATGCTCGGGCCAGGGCTGGGCGAGTTACTGGCGCGTATGGTCCAAGGCAAGATTGTTGAAAAAGATAAGGAAACGCTTTCTTTCCTATCTCCTTACCGAGAATTCGTCGGCCAAGAAAAATTAAAATAAAAGGGGACGCTTCTGGGGACAGTTCTGAGAAGCGTCCCTTTTACTATCTGCATTTAGCAAAGGGGGATTTGTTTCTGATTATTTTCTCAGCCTTAACAGAAGTTCCCGAATTTTCTGGTTGACGGCCTGACTTCCACCGCTGTAGTTGGAAAGCACGACCACCATATAGCCGCTGTCAAGATACATATCTAAACTAGAATTAATCCCCACAAATCCTCCTGAATGGCCAACGATCCTGCCGAGCTTGTCATTAAAATAGCTGCCCAGGCCGGAAGTATGCGAGAGAAAATGGCAGATCTTCACTTTCTGTCCGGCCTCGGGTTTTATCCAATCTGGGCTAAGGTATTTGCCGATGAGGTCGTCATAGGAGAGCTTGTCGAGAAATTTCTCAAGCTCTATCAACCCCTCAGGTACTCATTTTTGCAAAAAAGGACTTGACAGCCTAGCTATTATCAGTATATGCTGAATTATCAGAAAATAATAAATATTCTGAAATTTATTATAGGAGGTGATCAAAATGGTCGCAAGAGCAAGAAAAGAACCTGGCCGGATGCCAAAAGACAATGAACTAGGCTGCTGCCGGGTTGAATCAGTAATAAGCATAGATGACCGAGGGCAGATGGTGCTTCCCAAGGACATAAGGAAAAAAGCAGGAATTGCAGCGGGAGATAAACTGGCAGTAATAAGTATGGAAAAAAACGGGAACATATGCTGTATTTCTCTGGTCAAGATTAAAGAGCTCGAGCAGATGGTGAAGGGATTGCTCGGGCCTGTAATGAAAGAGATAGTCGCAAAGTGAGATCGTTAAATAAATCTGGAGGGAGATTCAAATGAAGGACGAAAAAATAAGGAAATCTGTAAGAGAAGGTTATGCCAGAGTTGCCAGGGAGGAAGGTTCCTGTTGCGGAGGCAAAGGGCTGGCTAAGGGTATCAGTAAGAATATTGGGTATACAGAAGATGATCTCAAAGCGGTTCCAGAAGGTGCAAATCTAGGTCTCGGTTGTGGCAACCCTCTCGCTCTCGCTTCCTTAAAAGAAGGAGAAACCGTCCTTGACCTCGGTTCAGGCGCTGGATTCGACTGCTTCCTTGCCAGTGACAGGGTTGGCAAGGAAGGCAGAGTTATCGGCGTGGATATGACACCGGAGATGGTTGAAAAGGCAAGAGAGAATGCCAGGAAGGGAGATTACAAAAATGTGGAGTTCAGGCTCGGAGAGATTGAAAATCTACCGGTTGCCGATAATTCTGTCGATATAGTCATATCAAATTGTGTGATCAACCTTTCTCTAGATAAGCAAAGAGTTTTCAAAGAAGCGTTTAGAGTGTTGAAGCCGGGCGGCAGGTTGATGGTATCGGATATAGTTTTGTTGAAGGAACTTCCCGATTTTCTAAAAGAATCCATTGAAGCCTATGTCGGTTGTGTTGCCGGGGCAATGATCGAGGAGGACTATTTAGAAACAATAAAGTCAGCGGGCTTTGAACATGTCAAGATAGCTGATAAGATGTCTTTCCCTGCCGAATATATGGCTAATGATCCAACTGCAAAGGCAATCATCGAGAACTTTAAAATACCACCTAAAAAAGCAAAAGAGGCAGTAAAAGAGTTTTTAAGTTCGGTCCTGAGCATAAAAATTCATGGAGTCAAAGGGAAATAGGGATTTTTTTCAGATCTTCCTCGATTATAGAAAGAGGATGCCTCTCGGTTTGCCAGTTTTTTAGATTAGTATATCCTTATCCCAGCCCAGTCGCACGACCTGAATCTTGGATGGGTTGTTCGTTGCAAGGTGGTATTCAGTGTCGGCGGCCTCGTGGAATCTGGGCGGTGGAGTAATCGGCCATTCCTCACAGGAATCTGTGAAAAATTGAGGGGACAGGCCAAGTTATTAAATTTATAATATTAAAGATGGGCATAAATTCTGTTTGTTTTTTATGCTTAAACGTCCATTTTGGGGGTCAAAAATTTATGCAAGAGAGTTTTGATTTTTCTTAGATTATGTTTTTTGTGCTCAAAAAGATGCATCTAAGGCATATTTTTGCATTTATTTTAAGCTTAAATACTGAATTATCAATTAGATGACTTGGGCCGTCCCCTCATTCTGTCCCCCCTCATTCTGTCCCCTCATTCTCAACAGGCGAATGTGGCGCTTGATCGACGGAGAGTGGACCCGCGGTGACGTCGATTGAGATGCCCCGCGTTATTTGAAGTTGCGGATGATGATGGGCCGGGGATGGACCATGAAATCCATCCCTTCGATTTGTTGCCCTGGTTCGAGCTTGATCTTGGCGGGCATCGGAACGCTGATTGTGGCGCCCTTGGGCAGGCTTTCCTCGTCAACCGAGAGTTCGTATTCCCCGGGGAGGATATTATCGAAAAGATAAGCGCCCTCCGCGTTGGTGTAGGTATTGAGGATCATCTCCTGCATCAGCCTCGCCGCCGGCTTTTCCCCTTCTTTATTAACGGGATTCAGGATGACCAGGATGTCGGCTAATCCCTTGTCGTCACCATCTATTTTTCCACTTCGATTGGTGTCTTCGATGAATCGTCCCGACAAAGTGGCGCCTGAAATCATCAGGAACGGCACCTGTCGCGTCACTCGGGGTTCGACCATGACGTTCACTTGAGTCGGGCTCAAGATATAAAGAGTGGCGGGGATGCTTCGATCCTCGATCTGTATTTGATGCGGACCCTCGGCGACATTCGAAAAACGATATTTTCCTTCGGCGTTCGTGACTACGGTCGATCCGTCCTCAAGCCTCAGGGGAATGTCGGCCAATCCTTTTTCGCCGGGATCCATCAAGCCGTTTCCGTTGCGGTCTTCGAAAACGTATCCTTCGACCGCTCCCACGCTGATCGGGCCTTCGCCGAATCCGTATCGGCCTAAAATTCTCGGCGGCGCTCCCCAAGAAAATCTTCGATTGAAGCGCAGCGTGAAGGTGTAGTTGGACGGCTGGTTCTTCCGATTGAGAGGTTCCACCGCCCGCAAATCGACATTTAGCGTCGTGTCTCTGAAGACAGTGATTCTTAGGCCGAGAAAGGCCTCAATCTGTTCCAAAATGCTTTGAACCCCGTACCGGTGGTAGAAGAGTTCGGCATAAATATCAAAATTAGATGAAAAAGCGTAGCTCAGTCCGGATCGAATGTTGATGTTCCGATCGACTTCATGGCGCGAGACGTCCAGCTTCTGGTCCAACTCTCCTTCAAGCCAAAAAAATGACCCGGCGTTCAAACCCTGCCGGAACCCCACAAAAAGCGTGGGCCGCGTGCCGGTCATCGACGGATACATCTTGTCCTCGGATCGCTGCCATCGGAAACGGAGATAGGGAAAAAACCGGTCCAATGTTTTCGAAGCTTGGATAAATACGCCGTTGGAGAGGTAGTCGACGGAATAGGGAAGGACCTTCTCGGACTTCCTTTGCTCGTATTCCCATTGAGCCGTTAATTCAATGAAAGAGGGCGAATAGAGATTAAATCCCGAGGTCATTAATAAGGCGTTGTTGACGTTGCGGGAAGGATCTCGGTCCACGTTGTCGTTTGATCGATCCGCGATCCCGAACAACGTCAGCGAGCGCGAAACTTGAACTCTCAAGAAGGAAAAAATCCCGCGCTCATCGGGGAATACCTGGCTCTCCGGAGTCAGATCCAGAAAGCGGCTTCCCGTGAACCGATAGTTCGCTTCAAAAGCTAGCCGGCCCATATTGATCAGGGGACCGAGCCTGTAGGAATTCCCCGATGTCGTCCTTGAGGACGGTTCTTCCGCCACACTTCTCCGGAATTCTCCCAGAAGTTTGAAGCCGGGGACGAATGTGATCTCGGAATCAACCAGGATCACATCGTTCTTCTCGACTGCGGGGGATCCGACCGCATCCTTTTGGTTCTCCGTGCGAAAAATCCCTCCTCCGAGAATCAAGGCTTTCCCGAATTTCGTTCTTGCTTTGAATCCGTAAAAAGGCTGATCCAGGACGTCGTAGGTGCTGCCGAGAAGCCCGGTCAATCGGGCGATCTTCCCGCCGTAAGCCGTGAGATCGAACGCTTTGGACGCGAATCCCGCGGATCCGCCGCGGAAATAGATATACGGATGATAGAGATTGATGAAGCGGGAATCGAGGTTGGTATTCACAAGATAATCGTCCCCGCCTTTTAAATCGAACGTGAGCGCCCCGGCTTTTATTCCGGTCCAGGTCACCAATCCCCTGGAAAATCGGCTGTTCCCTTTCGAGAACAATCCGTCCGTCCAGGCCGTGATCGTTCCGAAATTGGTGATATCCTGGGAAAAATCAAGATGAAATATGGTTTCATAGGAATTCGGCAGGCCGAAGACTTGATTCCGGGAAATCAGGCTCCGGTTCCAGACCGAAAAATTGAGGAAGCCTTTATTGGCTGACACGGCGCCGACGAAAAGAATCAAGGCCTCAACGAGAATACAAATCCAAATTAATCGACGTCGTGCTGCTGTCTCCACGGATCATTCGCCTTAATGGATATCAATGGCCTTCTTCATTTCCAGGGTTTTCCGGGACGGGAGACGCAAGACGCAGCCGGCCTGATAATTCCCCGGAGCGATCTCCTTTTCGACGATGACCGGCAAGAGCCGTTCGGATAGCGGCGGAACTATATCTTCAGGAATTTCCGCGGCAAAAACTTTTTTTCCCTTGGCGTTGCGGAGCTCGATCTTCCCGGACACGAACAAAAACGTCCGGCCGCTGTTGTTGACGCGGACGATAAAGACGCTCTGGCCTTCCTTTTTTTCGACGGTTAGATCCGCGATGGATCCTTCCGCTTTAGGATCGCCGACCGTGACGAAGACAACAGCGATCAATTGCCCCTGGATCGAGACGCCGCTCCGATCCATGGCTCTATCGCCGGCCAGGGACTTGAAAGAGACGGCGGCCAGGTATTGTCCGGGTTCCGCGGATGAAGGAACGGAAATTCTCATGGCAACTTCTCCGCGTTCCCCGGACTTTAAGCTGAATTCGGGATGATCCACCGTGATCCAATCCCGGCAGGAAAGCCCAGCGGCGCCTTCGGCCGGAAACACATCAAATCCGATATTCCCAATCGTCCAATTTTCGACGTCGGCTTGAATCCGGACGGTGCCATAAGTGTCATTCCCTATGACCAAGGTCTGTTTGGAGGATTGCCCGGCGGCGATCCTAAGATCGAACTGGACCGGCGAAAGCGACAGGGATGTCTGCCCCTGTATTGCCGGACATAAGACGGCACAGGCCAAGAAAACACAAAGGATCATTTTTGGGGGGTTCATTTCAGATTAAGGCCAGAGTGAATCTGATTGTCTGGGAATAGCTTCTCGCCCTGTATGTCCAAAGATTTCGTAACATGAAATTCAGGTCTCCTTGTTGATTAGCGACTCCGGTGCCGCTGGCCGCCCTTTGATCGACGTTGTTGACCAATGTCCCATTTTGAAACGGCGGGGACGATGTCGCGGTCCAGCTGACGTTCGATATGGGGATGATCTGTCCTCCGCCGGTCAGATCGCCGTTCGCGTGAAGGATCAGTTGCCACGATCTCGTTGTGCCGCTGACGACGATCGTCACATGAACCGGAAAATCCGCATTGATCAGAGGCACCAAATCAGGATCAGCGGCAGAAAATGATATCGTCGTCGGAGAGATCGTCAGGTTTACGGATTGGCCGTATGTCGGCCGAACTCCCGCCGATAAAATCATGACCATCAAAACCGATAAAACTAAAATTTCTTTTTTGACTTTCATGGTTGTCTCAATTTGGGCTGACAGTCAGCGTGACCGTCACACTATAAACGCCCGGATAATAATTTGGGTTATCCTGAAATCTGAATGTCAGCGTTCCCGAATAGTCGCCGGACTCGGCCCAATAGCCCAATTGCAGAGAGGAATTCCTAACCAGTGTTCCATTCGAAGTGTATCCGGTTCCCGTCGCTTGCCAGGTGACGTTTCCAACGGAAATCGTGTGCCCATATCCGTCCGAAAGATCCGCGACTGCCCGGATCCTGAGATAAACTCGCTGGTTGCCCGCTCTTGTGGCCTTGACGCGGATTTGAATGGGGGGTTCATTCTGAACGATCACCGGGTTTGTGCTGGGATCGACGGTCCGCGTGAACGTCACGGCATTCGCGCTGATTTCAATCTTGAACCGGGAATCCACCTGGGCATTGATACGAAGCGTCTCATTGTCACTCTGAGCTTGTACACCTACGACCAAACACAAAACACCGAAAATCGCCGCAATGACGTTTTTCATTGTTCCACCTCTAATGCCTTTTCCAATCCCAAGATCTCTGGGCGTCCGATATCCAGGCGGCAGACCGCCCGGTACGTGCCCGGCTCCAATGCCTTGGAAAGCGGGCAGGCGACCTCCCGTTCACTCTCGGGAAGGACGACTTCATCAGGCACTTCGAGGTCCATGATTTTCTTTTTCCCGGAATCGAAGACTTCGATTCGGCCCTTGGTCCGGAAGTGCGTTTTCCCTGTGTTTTTCATGACCAGAACCAACGCCTGGGAATTGTCTTTCCGGGCCAGTTTGATATCAACAACGTCGCCTTCAATGGGAACTTGGCCCACCTTGACATAGACGGCGGCCGCGATTTTCCCCGTGAAGACCATACCGCTGGCCGTCCTTGGAGCGATCGTATCCGGAACGGTTTCGAAAGATATGGAGGCATGGTAGCCAGCTGCGGGGATGCCGGAGGGCACTGTCACCGTATAGCGGACGGTCTTGATCTCGTCCGGCATCAAACGGAAGTCCTGAGGATTGACTTTGATCCAGTCCCTGCACGAATAGGATGTCGGTTCGGTTCCAATAAAAGCGGGGACTCCGTCAGGCTGCATAGTCCAGTTTTCGGCATAGACCTTGATCCGGATCGGACGCGGAGAGTTGTTTCGGATCTGGAAGATATCGGTGAAGCTTTCACCCGGTTTCCCCGAATGCTCGGCCCGGATCGGCGTAATGCCGAAATAGATCTGGCCGAAAAGAGACGCGCTCATCATCAAGCAAAGGATTCCAATCAGGCGCGCCAGCTCACATTTTCGCATTCTGTTGCCTCACAACAAGATATCTTGAGTTTTATTTTATTCTAAAGGTCTTACCCTCGTCAACCTTGTCCGTTCTTTCAAGAACCTTTCGCCGCTCATCCTTTTCTCCAGGAGATCATCGCGAGAGAGGGATCGCACTCCCTTTTGACTCCCCTTCGCAGGGCCCTAGAAAAGAAAAGAGGACAGGGCCGAAGCCCTGCCCTCTTTTCGTCTTATTAAAAAGAACCCTGACGTCTTTTTCTCAAGTCGCCGACAGCGTATAGGTCGCGGTCGCCGAGTAACTGCCGGGAGCTTGCGTCGAATAGTTGCGGAGGAACGAATAGTTGAACGTGCCCGTGTGATAATGGAGAATGGTTCCTGACCACGAACCTGCCGCAGCGCCGGGCGCAGCCGTCGTCATTGTGCCTCCCGTATATCCGCTATCGCCGCTCGCCGTCCAGGTGATGGCGTCGACGCCGATGGTCAACGGTCCCGGGGCGGTCAGATCGGTGGCAGCTCTCACGGTTAGCTTTAGGGTTTGCCCCGAACCGCAAACGGCAAACGCCACCACGCTGACATTGGCCGGCGAACCGGCAATAGGAGTACTCGGAGGACTCGGGCCGGCGGTCGGAGCCACGTCAGTGAATGTCACGGTGGCCGCTCCGATACTCAGATTGTACCAAGCCGCCAAATTCACATTGAGGGTGACATTCGCTGTGGCATCGGCGAACAATCCATTTCCGCCCATGACCAACAGGGCTGCCAGGGTTAGAAAGATTAGCTTTTTCATTAAAACCTCCTTAATTTTATTCTCTTCCTCGCTTAAAAATATATATATTTCTCTACAGTATTAATGATATTTTAAGCAAATATCATGCCAAATTATAAATTATTGATAATAAAGGATTTAAATTAATTGGGGTAAATAAGAATACTGAGAAATTAGACAATTATTGTCTAAAATGACAATTTTTGGCAATTTTAAGCTTTTTCCCTTTTTCTCAGGAAAAGAGCTTTTTCACTTCGCTATTAAACTGTAGATGATCCTCTGGGAATAATCTCCTTTCGGGGCCACTCCTTTTAGATAAAAATAGCGGACCGCCCCCTGGTGAAATCCTGGGCCAACCCATCTGGCCATGATTTCGGATCCGTTTTTGTTCAAGCAACCGTTCAAAAAGCCATCCCCTGATCCTCCCCAGGCAATATCTGAAGCCTGTAGAGTTTCACCATGGGAGTTCATTAAGTCTCCTAAGGCCTGAACACGGAGCTCAACGACCTGGTTTTTGGCCACTGAGGCAAACGCCCTGATCTGGACCAGATTATCATCCAGATTCAAAGAAGAAGTGACGCTGGCCTCCGCAGCCCCTTCAGATTTCACTACTTCTGAAGAAGTGCTGACTTCGAGAACAAACCACTCTCTGAGCTCTACGGAGAAAGCCACGGAACTCGAGCTCTCTGATGGCCCCGGCTGAGATAACCCTGCCTTAAAAAATATAGCGAGGAAGAGAATTAAGGAGGCTATCTCAATTATATATCGAATTTTTCCTTCATTTATTCTCATCTATAATGTTCTTCCCTTGCGCATCTATTTACTAGCAATCATCGTGCCAACCTTATTTTCCATATATTCTATTGATAATTAATAAGTTATACAGAATTCCCACTTTTGGGTCTTATGTCCGGATTTGAAACAGTCTTACCTGGACGCTTTTCGCAATTTATTTAAAATAAATATATTATAATAGAAATGATGAGTGTCCGTTATCGTTACACTTGTCCTTCATCAGGGAAAAATAAAAAAAGGTTTAATGATAGACTAGAAAGGAAGGTTTAGTTTCTTGATTTTCCGGTAAAGAGCCTGCCTGGTCAACCCCAGCATTCCTGCAGATTTCTTTTTGTTGTAATTGGCTGCCCTTAATATCTCCAGAATGTGTTTTTTCTCAATTTCTTCAAGGCTCAGATGCGTATAGGGATAAGGCAAATTCTCCGGCTCTTCGCTATCCTGGTATTTTAGGAAATTTTCCGGTAAATCCTTGATGTCTATGAACTGCCCTCGGCAGAGCATTACTGTCCGCTGAATCAAATTTTCCAGTTCCCTGACATTCCCCGGCCAGTTATAATTCATCAGAATCTTTTTCGCTCTCTGCGAAATCCCCCTGATATTCTTTTTGAACCGCTCGTTGTAGCGGTCTAGAAAGTAGCTGCAGAGAAGATGAATATCCTCTTTTCGTTCCGTTAAGGAGGGCAGTCTAATCTCTGCCACGTTGATTCGATGAAAAAGATCCTCCCTGAAAGTGCCCGTTTTTATCTTCTCCCGGAGATCTTTGTTCGTGGCACAGATGACCCGGACATCAATTTTAATCATTTGATTGGAGCCCAGCGGCCGGAATTGGCGTTCCTCAAGGACGCGAAGGAGCTTTGTTTGAATGGAAATCGGGACTTCTCCAATCTCATCAAGGAAAATCGTTCCCTTGTCGGCCTCGCTGAAAAGCCCCGCTTTTGATTTTTCAGCTCCGGTAAACGCTCCTTTTTCAAAGCCAAAAAGCTCCGACTCGAACAAGCTTTCAGGGACCGCAGTGCAATCACAGACGATCAATTTTTTATCCCTTCGCTGGCTCAAGTTATGAATCGCGCGCGCTACCATCTCTTTCCCTGTTCCGGTGGGGCCCGTGATCAACACAGAGGTTGAATATCTGGCCAGCCGTTCAATCAAAGAAAAGACTTCGAACATGTAATAGTTGCGGCTGACCATCCCTTCAAAAATATATTTTTCTCGAAGCCTCTTTTCGAGCTGAAAGGTCTCTTTCCGGAGCAGCATCTTCTCTTTGATTTTGCTCAAAAGGGATAAAATGGTTGCTTCTTTGAGAGGCTCTTCCAAATAATCGCTGGCGCCAAAATTGATGGCTTCAATCAACTTTACTGATGGAATGGCAGGCCCGATGATGATGATCTCCAGAAGCGGATCAAAATTTTTAATATCCCTGAGCATGATGAAATCCTCAGTCTCCTCCTTCGTAGCCTGAAGGATAATGATTCTGATCCCGTGTTTCCGGATAATTAAATAAAAATCCTCTTTCTTGGAAGAATAAAAAAGAGGGTACCCCTTGGGAGCAAGAATCTGCTCAAGAGCTGAGAATACTTCATCTTTCTCTGCAATGATGAGAATCTGCATTTTCGAGGACCGTGCATCTTTTTATAACAATTATAAAAACGAATGTCAAAAAAAAGGAATAAGCAGCAGCTTTATCCCTGGGGTGAACCTCTGCCAAAAACTGGACAGAGCAATAAGGTGCATTTTGACCTTAGATTAAAGATGCTTCTTTGCTTTTCACTTCACGATGAATTTTCTTCCATCGTATTCCACAATCTTCATCTTGATCTCATAGACGTTTTCAAGGAGAGATTCATTCAGGATCTCCGCTGGCTTTCCAAAGGCAAAAATTGTCCCTTTTTTCATGAAGAAGATGGAATCAGAATATTGAATGGCTAAATCGAGGTTGTGGAGCGTGATCAAGATAGTCTTCTTCATTTCCTTCGCAAGCCTGGCCGTAAGGTCCATGATTTCGACTTCATGCTTTGGGTCGAGAAACGATGTCGGCTCATCAAGGAGTAAGATGTCCGGTTTTTGAGCCAATGCCCTGGCTATAAGCACCAGCCTTCTTTCGCCGCTGCTCAGCTCAAAATAATAGCGATGAGAGTAATTGATCAAGCCCACATATTCGAGCGCCTCTTCAGCAATTCTTACATCTTCTTTAGACGGCGTCGAAAAGAGCGACAGATAAGCTGCTCTTCCCATGAGGACAAAATCGCGGACATGGTAATTGAAGGTGGACCCGTACTCCTGCGGCACATAGCCGATGTGCTGGGCCCGCTCTCGCCCTTTCATCAGCGACAGATCCTTTCCGTTGAGATAAAGTTCTCCTTCTTCGACCGGGAGCACGCCGCCGATACATTTGAGAAGAGTTGTCTTCCCCGCGCCATTCGGTCCCACCAGCGAAGAGATTTTTGAAGCTTCAAAACTAAGATCTCGAACATTAAGAGAAAAATTCGGATATCCGAATTCGAGCTCCTTGATTCTCACGTTCATAACCAGATTTCCTTTGACTTCTTAAAAAGGAAGATGAACAGAGGAATCCCGATGATACTCGTAAAAACTCCGATGGGAATTTCAAACGGAGCGACCACCCGGGTGATATCATCTGCCAGCATCAAGAAACTCGCGCCAAAAGCTGCAGAAAGGGGAATCACTTTTCGGTTATCAACGCCGATGATCATCCTGACCAGATGAGGGACGATCAGTCCGACCCAGCCGATGATGCCGGCCACCGAAGTTGCGGCCGCGGTGGTAAGAGTTGATGAAACAATGACCAGCATTTTTTCCCGGCGGATGTCCACGCCCAGGGCCCTGGCTTCCTCATCGCTCAGCGAAAGCACGTTCATTCTCCATCTGAGAAGGATGAGCACAAGGATGCCTATGGCCATCAAGGGCACTGAAAGAGCCAGGTCTTTCCAGGCGGCCAAGGAAAGATTCCCCATCAGCCAGAAAAAAAGAGCCTGGAGGGAATAAGGGCTGGCAAAAAATTCGACGAGGGAGAGAAGGGCCGAGAAAAAGGCCGAGATAATAACACCTGTCAGAAGCAGAGAGACAATATGGGATTCTGCGCTTCCGGCAATAAAAAGGACTGCTGCTACGGCACCGATGGCAAAAATGAAAGCTACGATCTGGGTCGGAAAGTTTTTCCCAAGAAACACGAGCGAGAGGGCAGCGCCAAAGGCGGCTCCAAAAGAGATGCCGAGGATATATTCATTGACCAGCGGGTTCTTGAACAGCGCCTGAAGCGAGGCTCCAGAAACCGAGAGCGAGGCGCCCACCGCCAGGGCAAGAAGAATACGGGGCAGGCGGATCCGAAAGACGATATCCTTGAGAGCTTGCGGAAGGTTTGGATAGGATTTAGGAGTAACGGCCGAAAGCAAGGTTTTACCTAAATCGCCGGGCGAGATGTGATAGGAGCCAATATAGAGGGAGATGATCAGGAGAAAGATAGGGAGGATGAGCAAGGAAATATAAATGAGGCGATTTTTTTTAATTTTTGAGCCATTCATCGCATTTCAATACTTTGGAGAGTTCTGTAAATCCATTATCTATACCATAAAACTTCTTAAAAATCTCATTTCCTTCTTTCTCAATATCCAAATCCTGGAACTTGGAAGGATAGAAGAGCCTGGCCAAATACAGTGTCTCGAGCAACACTTGAGGCGGATCCCACCAGTTCCAGAATCCGAAGGTGTAAAAAACTCTTTTTTCCCTGACCGCTTTCACAGAGCTGAGCCTTGCGTCTTTCAATATTCCTTCAACGCTGACAACCCTCTCCTTGGGCGGAAAATTTCCATGGACAAGGATGATATCAGGATTCCAGCGAAGGATTTGCTCGAGCTTGACAACTGTGCCAATAGTCCCAAGGGCAGAGGGTAAGAGCTCTTCTGCAAGATTCATGCCTCCAGCTGTGTTTACGGGTTCATAAAAAATAGGAGTTTTGTTGAGTAAGCCCCAAAAAGAAAGATAAACTCTGGGATGATTTTCTTTGGAGAGCGCCGCCACCGCGCTGCGGATACGGTCACCCTTTTCGTTGAAGTAACGGATGAGCTCCCGAGCTCTTTCAGGCCTGCCGATCGCCTCCCCAACCAAACTCATTTCCTCGATAAGTTTATCAAAACTCCCCATGGACGAAAGAGCCAGGACCGGTTTTCTCATCTTGCTCTGGAGCGTGTCAGGGATTTCAAAGTCTTCGGGATGAGTAAAGATAACGTCCGGGTTCAGCCGCATGGCCATTTCAATATTCACCGCTGCAGTACGGGCAGAAACCGCGGGCAGCGTGCGGGCTTTAGGAAAAGCGATTTTGAAGAGGGGGTCATACAGGTGAAGGAAATAATCTAGGCCGACAAGCTTCTCCCCTCCTCCAAGCGCAACAATAATTCTTGTTATCTCGGGCTGTAAAGAGAGAATCCGCTCGACCCGAGAGGGCAACGTGACTTTCCTGTTCAGGCTGTCGGTGATGACTAGGCGATCAGAGTTTTGAGAAAGATCAACCGAAAAAAGAATCGAAAGCAAATCAAGAAAAAGGAAACAGTTCAGAAAAATTTTCCCCATAACTTTCATATTTAATTCAAAGGATAATTTATTATTTTAACAGAAATTTGTTCTTTTTGGGTAGGTAAATAGAATCAATGCGCCGTGACGTTTTGATAAGAGTGATATAAGAGTGGGGACGGGCCAAGATAATTTGCTGATAATATGCCAGATAGAATAAAAAAATCTAGCTTTTTTCAGCTTGCAGCCACTTTTTTAGGCTCGAAAAGTTGTGTTTAGCAAAGGCTTACCTGAACTTGCCTAGATGTATGTTTTTAGGGGAAAAAAGAGGGTTCTAAGAGCCAAAAGAGAGCCATTTCTGATCCTAAATTCAGAAATATCAAGTAGATAGCTTGGCCTGTCCCCCGAGTTCGAAGAAAGCGGATCAGCCCTCTACTTTCTCAACGACGATGGTTAAGTTGGATGCCAGCGCCGCAATAGCTCCCACCGCGGCCAATATAGGCGCTAAAGCAACACCGACAAGGCCAATGGTAAGCGGGATTTCAACATACGTTTTTCCTTCTTCATTCTTGATAATGATGCGGCGGATGTTTCCCTCGTGGATCAATTCCTTTATTTTGTTGATGACTTCACCACCGTTCAGCTTAAACTCTTCTGTCCGGGTGCTGGATTTCTCTTTCTTCTTTTCTTCTGCCATTTATGTCCTCCTTTGAATCTTTGATTCATGAATCTGAGAGATTTCATTTGAGATATACCAAAGGAAAAAACCGAAGTCAAATCAAGCAGCGGTCCGATTTATCCGACAAGGAAAAGAGAGATGAGATCCTTTTTATTTAAGGTTTGTGTATCCAGAATTAGCCGGCACTGCCGCCGCCGCCGCCTCCTCCTCCACCTCCGCCCCCGCTGAAGCCTCCTCCACTTCCTGAAGAATAATGAGCCGCAGAGGTGCTTGCCTGCTGAATCGAAGTGGCCATGGATTCGATGCTGTGGACCATGCTCCCGATGCCGCTCGAGCTCATAAACCCTGCACCCATAGACCCATAGTACCAGGTTGGCACAGCCGCCCTCCTGTCCTGGAGAATGACAGGCAGCATCTTGAGGATTTTTTTCGCGTTGCCGAAGATAATTCCAAAAACGAGGTATTTTTCCCAGAGCTTGTAGGACTCGGCCGGAAGTTCCTTGAAATCCGAGAAATCATCCAGGAAACGGTCGAGCGCTTTCCACAATTCGTTCTCCCGAGCCCAGTTATAGGCCCTCCTTTTGATTTTGGGCGTCAGGATAAGCACCAGCACAAAAAGCACCGGATTTAGGGTGAGAATCGCAAGTGGAAGAGATACAGCCAAGAAAATATTCTTTGTCTTTGTGCTCTGGGGCTCGATGAATTTGAGCTTTTTTGCTTCTTCCTTGATCATCTTTATCCAGTCTCTGTACCATGTTTGGAAGCTCTGGGGGTGTTTCTTGAAATAAGTCTTAAGGTCGTCAAGGCTAAGCTTCGCCCCTTTCGCTCCTTCCTGCTCTGCCACTGTGATAAATAAAAGAGTAAAAACTCTGATTCAAAAGGGAGCAACGTTGAATCGTTCAGAAAATCTTTCTTTAAAGTGACGGTCGTCACAACGTCCTCTTTGTGGCCAAAAAGCCCCCTCTTCTCCTCCTTCCTGTCCTCAATCTCCAGATAGCCGCGCTGGGCCAAATCAAAAAGAGTGGCTGTGAATGATCGCGGCGTGACAGCCCCTCCTTCGCGAAGAAGAACCTCAACCAGCGCTGGCGAGAGTTTTGATGGAATTTCAGGATAATATCGGGGAATATCCTCAAAGTGGTAATCTTTTCCAACTCGCTTCCAGAAATGCAGATAAGATATGAGCCAAATCAATGGCCCGACGGCAAGCCAGATTGCCCAAACCTTAACAAAAAACAAAAATCTTTTGAGGTTGCGTTCTCTTGCTTCCTCAGCACGCTGAGCTTCTTCCTGGGCACGCTTTGCCCGTTCTATCGTCTCCTGGACAAATAGGGCTTCCTGGGCCCGGATAGAGTCCCGGGCATTAAAATTGGAAGGGACACCGGTCACCATTCCTGCAGGCCATACTATCCGAATTTCTAGATATTGGCGGGAAGCCAAGTTGCTCACTGTAAAGCGGGCTGTCTTCAGGTCCGCAATCTCTGCCCAACCGGAGAGTGGGCCATGTCCGTAAACTAAAATATCTTCCCGACTTTTTACTTCTTCAGGCAAGCAGACATTGATAATAGCCTTCTGAGTGGGTTTATCCCAACTATCGCCTATGATTTGCCAGTAAAGCTCTGAGACATCAAGGTAGCTGAAGATGCCGCCTCTGATGCGGTAGTGGAGGTGAAAAGTGCGGCGTGTGTTTCTAGCGGAATAAAACCACTTCGCCTGAAATTTCTCCTCGGAGGTCGATGTCTCAATCCTTAATGGATTATCCTGCTCGTCGGAAATATGAAAATCCTCTATGGTCGCATCATACGAACGACCTTCTCGATTGACTTGGAGAGGAATCCACAAAGTCGCCCAGGAAAAGCTTCCGCGGAATTCATAGGTGCGGTATTCATCCACAACAAAAGAACCATCCCGGTTGATGTTGACCTCAATCCGGACTTCAGGGAAATAAAAATTTTTCGATTCAGCCCAGACTGGAGTGTCTATGGAAGCAAGAAAGAGAGCTGTAAGGCAAGTCATAATAATTGTTAAAATTAATCGAGATGAAAAGCCAACTTTACCCATGTTTTTCACCTTAAAAAAAATATCCAGCGCCAAAATAGCATAATCCAATAGGTTTGTCGATAAAATCGGATGGTCCTGTCGCGGCGCGTCCCCTTCCGTCGTTGCGAGGAACGGAGTGACGTGGGAAATCAGACAGAGTCGTTGCGAGCCGCTTTGCGCTATGGTAATCCGACGATGTCATTGCGAGACATCGAAAAGGGGGGATTATTTTCTTCGTCCGCTGGCCAGCCCTGCCTCATGGGCAATTACTTCAGGAAAAGCTCGATGACAGGAATTTCAACGTTAGGCTTAAGGACAGGAAGACGAAGGATCAGAGTTTTTGCAGCGGCCCCTTCCCTGCTGCCCGGGAGATACCCTATCTCAGAAGACCCGGTCTCTTCCTCAAACTTAACTTCAGAAGCGTCATTGAGCAGTTGAGCATATTTGACATACCCAGCAAATCCATTCAGGTAAAGCACACCCATCGGCCATTCAAGCACGTGGACGTACAAGCGCCCGGTCTCGGGGTTAAAAGTCAAAAGACAATTTTGAGGAGCCTTGAGTTGCTCCGGAGCCTCGGTGCACCCGTAAATCGAACGGCCGTGGAGCTTCATCCACTGTCCTATTCCATTGAGCCTTTCTATTGCCCGGTCGTCAAAAGTTCCACGCGCAGTCGGTCCAACATTCAGCAGGAGGTTTCCGCCCTTGCTCACGGTTTCGATCAGCATCGCAATAAGCTGGCGGGCACTTTTCCAGGTGGACTCATCCCGATAATAACCCCAGGAGCCTGAAAATGTCTGGCAGGTTTCCCATGGCACCCGCTTCCCATTCATCGTCACCCACTCCCGCGGCATGAACTGTTCGGGCGTGCG
>Ga0315280_10004513_pt1 | contig 20483 bp, 16 predicted proteins | sample YL17G06_40_MG_FD_203697 | JGI IMG/M metagenome (GOLD analysis project Ga0315280, IMG submission 203697) | Sediment microbial communities from Yellowstone Lake, YNP, Wyoming, USA - YL17G06_40 | ecosystem: Environmental > Aquatic > Freshwater > Lake > Sediment | place: USA: Wyoming | collected... | reverse complement strand
CGCGGGCGACACCGTCGCCTCTGCGGCTAGTCTCTTTGATGTCAACCTCGTACTCTTTGCCCTCTTCAACTGGCTTGTTGAAGGATCTGCCACCGGATCTTTCCTCGGAACTCAACAGATTCACCTCACGTCACAGTCGTTCTACGCTAGGACAGGGAAAAGGAGCGTCGGCCTACACGCATACACGTTACGGCTAACAGCCAGCCTTCCACCGTAGACCTAACAAGCCGCCAACCGTCAATCATATCTTATAAGCATTTGCAGACGACGACGATCGATTGATTTGACGAAAACAACGATTTCAAGAGACACAGACGAGGCCTGTGAGGCGGACACGAGCCACGCAGTTATCTCGGCAAGTGGAGACCGCGATTCCACAATAGGGCGCACAGTCGAACCGATTCTTGACCAGACACTCGCACGCACGCAAAGAGTGAGCATAGTCGGGCTTTGGTGTGTGATTTGATGAACAAAGAGCTTAACTGAACGACGCGCGGCAAATCCCATTGAAATGGACTTGCCCGCACCTGCACCAGAGAGAGGGTATGCGCCTCCGCCTTCCAACACAGGAACTGATCAGCCTCACACTAGGCAGTTCGTGGTGGGCCCTGAACCGAGTCTGGTCAAGGAGCACTGGAAGCTCTTGAAGCTGGATGATGAGCTGTGGCTTTCCTACTGTCCAAAACTGGCCGTCCGATCCGCCGTCAACGTGGAAGGCAAAAGAGTCACGTTGATCGGCGTGCCTATTGAATGCCGCACGGAACGACCACGCCCGGAGACCACCCTAGAACGATTGAAGGTCGACACTTTTCGGGAGATCACCTACAGCTGGAGCAGCAGATGGTGCATCATTATTGGACAAGAGATCATTACAGACGTAGGTTCCCTGATGGCAGTCTTCTATCCGGAACCATCAACCCACAAGGAACGCGAATTCTACGTATCCTCCAGTCAGAAACTCCTGAGCCGCTTTTACGACTTGAGCTGGGATGACTCAAACACGCCTTACGCACCGGCGACCTATTCCCCTCAGCTTCTCTGTCTGCTGCCGGATCAGCGACTCGATCTGAAATACGGAAATGTGGAGAATCCAACCTATCCTTATCTCGATCTCGTCCAGGAGCCAGAAGCTCACCTTCGCGAGCAAGTCGCTTCCTTGCTAACGGTCTTCATGCGTGAAGTCTACCGTATTGAGCAGCAACCCGTTCGCATCAGCTTGAGCGGTGGCGCTGACAGTCGCCGCAATCTGGCAGCGGCACTCGCCGCAAAGATTCCCACCCGTCCTTTCACGATGAGGAAGGCATACTGGAAGATGTCCGATGCCGATCTGTCCATGCCCAAGCGCGTGTGCCAAGAAGCTGGCCTGGATTTGCTCACGATAGATGCTCGGAATCGCTCCTCGATTCGGGCGAAAGAACAGACCTACGAGGAACAGACCGCGTTCAGGAAGAGCATGTATCCCGGAGAGACCTACTTCTACCACGTGACGGGATGCTGGGATGAGCTACCGTCCGAAGCTTGTTTCATCGATGGCCAGGCATATGAGTTGGTGGGCAACTACTACTACAGAGAGAAAGCCCCATTCGCTACAATTGAGGAGATGCTGGGCTGGGGCTTCCGTGCACCACCTGATACCCGCAGAGAAACATTGCGTTATGCGGAACAAGTGCGGCACAACGGCGGCAGCTTTTTTGACCTGCGAGATTTTGCTTTCTTACTTGCCAACATGCCAGTATATGGGCACATGTACCAGTTCCTTGACATGAGGTTTCACGTCTACTGTCCCGTTAACTGCCGTATGACATACTCCCTGTCTCAATCAGTTGGGGAGGCGAGAAGGCAGGACAAGAAGTTCTTCTTGTCAGTAACAGATCTCCTTGAACCGAGATTTCGGAGTCTTCCCACAAACCCGCCCGACAACATAGTCAAGCGCACTTTGCCGAGGATCAGAAGCAAGGCACGGCGCTTTCGCAGCAAGTACTTGGCGCGCACTCAGAAGAGATAATGCCCGTTGGCTTCTTGTAGTAGAAAGAACTGGAACAGGGGAGAGATATGATTGAAGAGCATCTTGATAATGTGCGCAGCAGATCCGGAGACAGATCCACGCCCGAACCGGATGATAAACTACCTGAAAGACCGTTACAGTCTCACAGTGCTTGCAGGAAACAAAACCAGAACAATGGGTGTAGAATCGATCGACATTCCGAGCCTCAAGCTTCCCCCGCATATCTGGGACAAAACCTTGCTGTTACTGCTGGGGTTGCTGCTCGTTCACCTCCGCCTCCGCAGTCTCGCATATCCCCTATGGTCGTACCTGCGGGTGCCTGTTACGAAGCTCGCGGACTCTCCGGAACTGAAAGCGAAATTGCATCGCGCTTTCGACCTGGTGATCTCGCATGACCTGTCCATGTTGCCCTTGGCGTTCGTCATCGGAAAAAAATCCAAGGTATTACTTGACGCACGTGAGTTCTATCCCAAGCTCTATGAAGACCGTCTACGCTGGCGGCTGATAAGACAACCGATAAACAGGTATTTGTGCGCGGAATTCCTGCCTAGGTGCGACAAAGTCATCACAATATCCGACGGAATTGCCAACGAGTACTTCAAGGAATTTGGCATAAGACCAGATGTCGTAATGAGCTACCCGGCCTATCATGATCTAAAACCATCTCCCATGAAGCAAGGAAGAATACGAATGATTCATCATGGCATCGTCAGCGCGTCTAGACGACCTGAACAGATGATTGAGATGATGGATCACGTGAATGAACGTTTCTCGCTAGACCTGATGCTGATGTCAGAACGGTCAGCATATTATGACAAGCTTGTTACCATGTCAAATGCGAGGAAGAACGTCAGGATCATCCCGCCTGTTCCCATGAAACAAGTCATACCATTCACAAACAGCTATGACATCGGGCTCTTCCTTTGCAGGCCAAGCACCTTCAACCTGAAGTTTACGCTACCGAACAAGCTGTTTGAATTCATCCAGGCGCGCTTGGCCGTGGCAATAGGTCCCTCTATCGAGATGAGGAGGATCGTTGAAAAATACGATTGTGGGGTTGTGGCACCAGATTTTGAGCCTCAGTCACTGGCAGAAGCACTGAACGCACTTACACTGGAAAAAGTGGCGTACTACAAAGAACGCGCTAATGTGGCTGCTTCGGAACTGAACGTCGATGCCAACGCCCAGAAGGTCAGGGCAATGATATCAGATCTCGTTGGCAACGACCAATAGACCGGCACGGTGAACACAGCGCACCGCGTTCTTGTGGTTCGGCAACGCACTAGAACGGAGTCTCGGACAGAACAACAAGATGACAATTTGCAGGGACAACATTCTTCGACCAGCACGTAGAGTGCAACAAGAATGAACGTGAAGATCTGAGTAGGGTCGGCGACGAAAATCCCGCATTTGCATGATGAGATGATCTACGGACACTACGACGCAAGGCAGAGCAATTAGCGAAAGTAGCAGGCCTAAGATGACACATGTGGTCTGTCATCGTGTCTTGTCTCGCCTGACACTGACGGATTACCCCCAAGCTACGGTGGGATGACACAGAGAGAAGTATCTTCGGCTCACGCGCATCCACGTTGCAACTAGCGCCCAGCCTTCCGCAGTAGACCTAACCGGCCGCGCCGGCTATCGCAGACGCCTTATAAGCAATCTTGATGCGCAGTTCACTGATACTAGGCAGCAGTCCTGGGGACTCGTTCAATGGTGTGATCACATGGACAAACGGTACGCAGTCATGGTTGTGACTAGAAACGGAGCTTCAACCCTCAACCCCACGCTCAGTTCGCTCTTGGGTCAGGCTACGCAACCCATCCGTGTTTGTGTCGTCAACGACGGCTCAACCGACGGCACCGCTGAGATACTCGCGCAATATCACAGTCAAAATCGCAACGTTTTCTGCACACTGAACCAGCCCGATCGAGGCTACGATATTCGACGTGTCCCCGCCAACTTGAACCTCGCCGTTGAGAAACTCAAAGCCATGAAAGAAGAGTGCGAGTACTACATGGTCAGTGGCGATGACTGCGTCTATCCAACAGAGTATGCCGGCTCGATAATCTCCCGAATGACCTCTACACCGTCTGTGGTCGTGGCGAGCGGTCGACCCAAGACTGATGGAAGTATCTCCGAAGAACATTCGCCGTCAGGAAGCGGACGAATGATCAAGAGCTCCTTCTGGAATGCCATCGGATGCAGGTATCCGCTGAGAGCTGGCTGGGAGACCTGGCTTCTCTACAAAGCATTGGAGAGTAGATTTCGCATAGAGCTCTACCGAGACTTGGTGTATGAGCACCTGCGCCCCAGAGGATCCACCCACAGATTCACCTATTGGGGAGCGGCAATGCACAGTCTTGGGTACCACCCATTATACGCGCTGGGAAGAGTAGCGAAGAATCTGATCGAGCAGAAGATCACATTGAAAGGTTCACTCAACATGTGTAGTGGTTACTTGCAAGCCTGCCTCGGCTCCTCAGACCCATTCATGTCCGCCTTTGAGCAACCTCTTCGCGACTTTGTTCACAAACAACAAGGCCGTGAGATCGCGTCGGCTGTAAGGAGTCTCTCCGTGATACTTGTCAAGCGGCAATGAGAGTTCTGACGCCAGATTCAACCATGACCGTTGTCGGCCTGCGTATTGTTTCCGTACCGGGTTGAGCCAACTATCTCAACCCCGAAGCTGTTGGGACCTAAGAGGCCAGCAGGAATCCTGGGCCGTTTCGGGTGAGCCGGAGGCCATCAACAGTACGTCGGTCGCTGCTGGCTAGAATGCGATCAGCATGCGTTCACGGTTTGGTCCTAGTCGCCAAACGTCGCACGAAGTTCCTGAGAACTGGGGTAACTAATTAGTACTGCACGGCGGGGGCCTTGAAAAACGAACATGCTTCCAGCGGCAGCTGCTGAGGCACCTCCTTGTTTGACGACTTCGGCGAGATGTTGAATTGTCGCTGCACCACCGCTTGCCACAACTGGGATGGTTACAGCTCGAGACACTTGCCGGATCAGCTCCAAGTCGTATCCTTGCATCGTTCCATCTCGATCGATTGAATTCAATAGCAGTTCGCCGGCTCCCTGCTCTTCCATTTCGATTGCCAGCTTCACTGGGTGGAGTCCTGTTGCCTTCTGACCAGAGTGTGTATAGACCTCGTACTCGCCAAGTCGATTGGCCTTCACGTCAATCGACGCGACAATGCTTTGGCTACCCGCTTGATCTGCGGCCGCCTTGATGAACAGGGGGTTCTCAACCGCATAGCTGTTGACGGCAACTTTCTCGACCCCGAGGTTCAGGAGCTTTCTGATGTCCTCCAGATGACGGACACCACCTCCGTAGCCCAGCGGCATGAAACATTCACTTGTGATCTTGGACAGCAAATCAAAGGGCGGTCTCCTGTTCTCGACGGTTGCTGTGATGTCCAGGAAGACGAGTTCATCCACTTCTTTGTCATTGAAGATCTTGACAATGTTGATAGGATCGCCCAAGTACGTGGGATCTCTGAACTTGACCGTCTTCACCAGCCCGCGGTCCTTGAGCAGCAAACATGGAATCACGCGAGTCCTGAGCACCTAAACACGCTCCGCGAAATTCTTCAGCAGTCCCATCCCGAATTTGTGGCTCTTCTCAGGGTGGAACTGCGCCCCGAGTATGTTCTCCCGCACCACGACCGAGGCAAAATCATACCCATAGTTCGTCTCGGCCAACACGTTGCCAACATCGGCACACGAGACGTGGTACGAGTGCACAAAGTAGAACCGCGCGTCTGCTCCCAAATCAGCTAGGAGCGGGTGAGGGTGGCGTATCTGAAGCGTGTTCCATCCCATGTGTGGTATCTTCAGTTGAGGATTGGGCTCGTCGAATTTGAAGCGAACCGTTTCCGCATTCATCCAGCTCAACCCCGGCAGTTGCCCTTCCTCACTACGCCGGGTAAACAGTTGCATTCCCAAACATAGCCCCAGGATTGGTTTCTTGCGTTGCAGCACTTGCACATTGAGCAACTCGGTGAGACCGCGCTCGGTCAAATTCTTCATACCGTCGTCAAAGGCACCGACGCCAGGCAGAATGAGCTTGTCCGCAGCCTCTATGATGGCTGGATCCGATGAGATTGCTGATGCTGCACTTACCTTTTTCAGCATGTTCGCGATCGAGCCGAGGTTGCCTACGCCATAGTCAACAATCGCAATCAGGTTTCTGCACCTCCATCCCCATTTCAAGACACTGCCTATCTAGTCAGTGAGCTCGCCTTTGGTCTTCCCGCGCCAAGATTTCGCGTGAAATCCAACCTATCGGTTAGGAAGCCTCCGTGACAGCATTTAACGATGGCGCCCAGTCTCCCACTCGCAGCTCGACTCTCTAGTCTCCAATTAGCTCACGAACCAATTCTCTAGTCCTGTTTGGTCTTGCCGTTCAACAGGTGAGAGGCTGCGTGGGACTGCGTCTTGTGGTACATGATCTTGTCAGTTACATGCACAACGCTAGGTGACCAACTTTCTTCTGACCCCGCGGTATGTTCTGTATGCCCGCCGCAGCAGACGATTCATCAGGCGCCGGTCATCTCGTGCGTATGATGGGTAATCATAGATGGTCTTCTTGGGCAGGGCCATTATTCTCTCGAACTCCTCTTCGGTTATACCAAACTTCTTGATCGCATACTCCTTGTCGGCTTCCTGCATCTCTAGCGGGTAGGGTGGCTCCTTCAACGCTTCCAGCGCCTGTTCCCGAGTCATCTCCCCTGAGCAAATCAGACTGGAATAGTGGCCTCTACGCTTGTCATAACCGAATTTCTTAGGAAGGATGTATCCCTGAAAGAACCTCGTGTAGATGGATTCGAAGTGTTTGCCGCCATAGTACTGCCAGCCCAATTCACTCTCAAGGATTCTGATGGCGTCCTTCTTCACGTAGTCGACGTAATCCAAGATATTGACCCACTCCTGTTTCTCTCTGTACCTCAGATCCTCCCGCCTGGTCCGATATGGAAAGGTCTTTAGCGGAACGTTTCCGAATTGCCTGTGCACGCTCTCGATGTACTTCCAGTCAAAATGACCCATCGACCAAGCGGGGGCGACATGCGTCTCGGTTCGGACATTACGGCCGATGATGACGTACTTCACTCCAATCTCCTCTGCCATTTGATACAGGAGCGAGACGATTGCGTGATCACTGGGGATCTCCGAATCCGGAGTCGACGCCTTCAGGAAGGCTAGCTGAAGGTCCTTGAATTCCTCCCAGTCCATCACGTGTGTGTCCAAGTCAATGCCGAGAATCTTCAATGTCTTGTGAATATTGTTCACCGCAAGCTCGGAATCCCAACCATTGTCAAGATGCACGGCAAGCGGCCTCAATCCCAACTCTTTGACTTTGTAGGCGACGAAAGTGCTGTCCACGCCGCCACTCACTCCGATGAGGCAATCATACTGTTTTCCCGTGCCGTCCTTCTTGATCTTGGCCACGATCTGCTCGAGTCGTAGCTTCCCTTCCTCACCTGTGAATACTTCTCTCTTCACCATCTCATCATAGGCCCGACAGTGATTGCATACGCCGTTCTCGTCAAACTCAATCGTGGGATCCGAAGTGTCCATCACGCAACGGGTGCATATCATGTACTCTTGTCTCGTACTCATACTGTTCTTTCCTGCAGTTTTTCGGCTGCAGATCTCGCTATTGAGCCCCTAGTTCTTGATGGTCGCGTTGTTACGTATATCTTCTAAGCGTCAGACCGGCTCTGACAGAAGCTAGATAAGGATTTGCCCAAGAACCTAGCTGGTACGTCATTTGAGACAGGTTTTTGATGCTGTTTGTGAAAGGACAACCCTTATGTTGCGTTGCCAAGACGGCTGCATGCAATCTGCTCCCGAGACAAGGAACATGAGAGGAATGAGACTCACAAAGCATTTGCCTGAACCTGCAAAGAAAGCGCTCAAATCCTCTTTCATGTTTCCGATGTATCGGCGTATGTCTATCAGACGACAGATGATGGCAGACTTCCCGTACTGCATTATCATCGGCGTGACAACCAAGTGCAACCTTCAATGCACCTACTGCCCACGATCCGTCATGGACTCAAGGAGTCTGGGAAAAGACATGGATTTTGAGCTCTTCAAAGAGACAGTCGATCAAGCAAGTAAGACTGCAGAGAATAGGACTGTCATTACGCCCGTAGGTCTTGGCGAACCACTGATGTACGACAGATACCATGATGCACTTGTCTACTTGAGAGGTAAGTGCCCCGACGTACCTATCAGCATCGATACAAACGGAACACTGCTGGACACCGAGAACTCTCGAATGCTCTGTAAATACCTCACCAACGCACATGATGTGCTTCTCGTAAGCCTAAACGCGGGCAACAGAACCTCATACGTCGCACTAAACAAGGCCGACAAATTCGACTTGGTGGTGCGAAACATACGCGGCTTCCTTGAAGCACGAAGAGAGCTGGGAAGAGGTCCGGCACTGGTGCTTCAGATTCTCGGCTCAAATCCCGCCGATGAGATCGAGGATTTCAGAGATTACTGGGGGGCGCTCATAGGTCCGAGAGATTTGGTTTCCGTGAAACCCCTCACTGATTGGGGAGGACGAGTCGAATCAGAAATCGCAAAGAAACACGCCGACGCTCTGAGAAAGACCCCCAGATATCCGTGCCTCAGCCCATTCATAATGGCGTTCGTCCATGTCGATGGTGGCGTCTATCCATGCTGTCAAGCACTCGCAGAAGGAGAAGAAAGTGATCTACTGCTTGGCAACATAGAGAAGAAATCCCTGAGAGACCTTTGTACCGGTGCTAGGATTCGAGAAATCAAGGCAGAACACCTGAAAGGAAACTGGAATGCTTTTCGCGATTGCAGAAGATGTGCAACCTACGCAAGCTATCCGAATCTGTGGTTCAAACTGTGGAACAGGTGGCTATAGTGCAGTATAGTGCAAGACCAAGTTCTCCGTGTACTTCCCTACGGTCATTAGATGAAGATACTCCGAGTCTGTTCGTATGCGAAAAAGATCGTTTTGACACTCTGCTTCGCTCAGAAGTTCAATTTTCTTTTTGGAGAACCGATATATCCGCCCTCGACAAGCGTTGTCCACTTTTTCTCTAGCTCTGTAATCTCTGTTCTTTCCGACGGAGTTAGAACTCCAGTCGCTTCGCACAACTTGCGAAGTAGCCTGATCTGCAACAATGTCGCGGGTCCTGAAGCATCCTTGACATACCCGGGCTGCAGTTTGTAGTTAAAGGGGTTAGACTCGATTGCCACCAGCGCTTCACTGCTATAGAGGGAGCTTCGCTTCAAATGCACCCATCCAATTCCCACAGCCAGAGGAACTCCGACTACCGTGGCGAGCATTGCGAACGACTCGAAACGCGGAAAGAAGTCGAGTAGTGTCGGCATGTTCCTGATTGCGAGATAGTACACGGTCACGAGCGTTGAGAAATAAGAGAGAAGGAATGTAAGGTAGGTACCATACCCCTGCCTGAAGTAGTACCACGCACGATAGACCCATTTGATGGTCATGATGCTCCTCAGGCTCACTTCCGACTGCCCCCACGTATCGTGAGACAATGGTACAAATAAACCATCACATCGTGGACTAGTCGCCTGCCCTGCACAAGGCCAGACCTGAAAGTCGATTCCATCACCGACAGAATTGCCTTGACGATCAACATAGCACGATCCGATGTCTTGGTGGCTAAGGATCCCAACTTCATATTCTCAGATTACGTAGCCTGTCCGAATATTTGGGAAGCCGAACATGTCTCGTTGCTATGCCGGCCATGTTCTAGGTGCGAACTCAAGTCCAGGCACCCGAGTCAAGATGGAGAGCAAGTCTTCCGATAGGCACTGCAAGGAATCTACTAGCCCAGAACGAGGGGCCACACTGTCCAGTGTCTAATTCTGGATGGAAGCCGATGCCTGCCGCACCTTTCTTTCTTCAGCTTTTCCTCTTCCTTCAACAATTCAGCAGGCATAACAAAGCTATCCCTAAAGAATCGAGGGACAAAATCATAGGCATCGATGCCTGCCGGCTCCAACCAAGCTAGGATTTGCTGCACGACCCGCACGTGGCTATGATATTTTTCCACGTACTCCCGGCCCGCATACGCCAACCGCCGTCGCATATGACGATCCAGTATCACTCGACGCAACTGGTCAGTAAGTGTGTATATGCTGACGTTCACGACGGGACATTCCGCGGGAATATGAGCGAAAGAGGGACTATATCTTGACAGCACTACATTCCCAGTAGCCAGCGATTCGAGGGCTAGTGTCGCAATAGCATAGCTGAATAACTGATCGACGACAATGTCGGCTTCTGCCAGCAGCACGCGGAGCTGATCATTGGGCATTCCCTCGATCAGCCGGAATTCAAATGGGATTCCCTCCTTCTTGAGTTGGTCAACTGCCGCAAGCACGTAGCTCGTTCCTTTCGCGCCACGATCACTTGGTGCATGAAGAACCAGCGGCACTTCTCTATCAGGGATATGGAAGCGGTATTGCGATAGATCGATCGGAATGCTGGTACGCATGTAAGGGCGGGTTTGGAGCTGTCCCATGGTGGGGTGAGATAGAATAAGATCTGCAAATCGTTCGGCAGCCCTCACCACTCTGATCTTCGAGGTGAAGAAATCCGCGCGACCAGATCTTCGATACTCAATGAAGGGCTTAAGCTCACATTCCAATCCCAACAAACGCACCTCCTGCTGGTATGCGTACCAGTAGCAGACCTCGCCCCCCAAGAAGACGCATACGATGCGTTTCCCGCACATCTTCAGTATCGGATAGTCCCAATATCCGGGCAAGAATGACGTCCCAAAAAGGAAGATAAATGTGTCACATTTCACCAAGGCTTTCAGGAAGACGAACAGCCTCACCAACCATGCACGGGCGATGCGAAGGACTCTTTCGCGGAGCCCGGCGTCCTTTGGACAGCTCCCGATCCGTTCCATCAAGATCTCGTCGTATCGGGAGGTGGGATTAAATACTTCCTTGCGTTGCACAACGGTGTAGGTTTCGTGCCCCAACGAGCGTAATGCTTTGGCGTACGTGAAGATCATATTACATTCTTCCAAGAGTCCAGCAAAGACGCGCATCGAACCCCTCCAATTTGCTTTCCCAATCGCGAATGCCCGGTGACACGACTTCTGAAGACCTTGCTCACCCGGAACGCAGGATCCTCGACCTTGTACCAGTACAGAGCTATTTCAGCTGTATAGTATCGGTGGGCGTCGACCCATCGAATGGACCGATTCGGAACTCGAACGAAAGCTTGACAGCCAAATTGTGGTCGCTCGGAGCCCAAGATTTGCTGCTGCAGGAGAGATCCCCTTATTTGAGGCCTCCGAGTCCGTGGCGTGCGGGCTGCCCCCTTCGATGGGTGAGGGCGGAGACAACCCGAAAATACCGAAACGCATGCGATGTGGCTACCAGAAGAGATAGGCACGGTCAGATGAATGACGGAGACGAGATCTCTCACAGGGAAAGTTATCGCAGTGACGGGCGGGGCAGGGTTCATTGGCAGTCATCTCTGCGATAGCTTGATCGAGCGACAACCGAGTCGATTGGTTATCGTGGACGACTTCTCGCTTGGCAAGGAGAGGAACGTCGAACATCTGCGGCACTCAAGAATAGTCGAGGTCTGCAGGTTGGACGCCTCGGATTATGAGGCGATGCACAGACTATTCGAGAGAGAGCGAGTAGACGTAACGTTCAATATGGCCATCGTGCCGCTTCCCGCGTCCTTAGTGAGACCCAAAGACTGCATAGACAAGAACATACTTGTCACTTCGACGCTTTGCGAGATGTTGCGAATGGGCAGCTACGAGACGCTCATACACTGCTCTTCGTCGGAGGCCTACGGCTCAGCCCTCTACGTCCCGATGGATGAAGATCATCCGACTCGCCCGATTACTCCATATGCGGCGAGCAAGGTTGCATCGGATTACATAGCGCTATCATATCATACAACATTCGGTCTAGACATAGCCGTGGCTCGTCCATTCAACTCCTATGGCCCTAGGCAAAACGACGAGACGTATGCAGCTGTGGTGCCGATAACCATCAAGCGAATCATGATGGGCGAGCAGCCAATAATCTACGGAGACGGTCTACAAACAAGGGACTACACCTACGTGGAAGACATTGCGGCCGGCATTTCCAGATTGTACGAGATTACGTCTGCCAGAGGGAAGATACTCAATTTGGCCAGCGGTAGGGAAATCACGATAAAGGCGCTCGTCGAAACGATAGCAAATCTGCTAGGCTATTCTGGGCACATTGTCTACGAGAAACCCAGACCTGGCGATGTACGACGACATCGAGGCGACATCTCCCTTGCGAGAAAAACTATTGGGTACTCCCCCAAGACCGATTATATCACGGGACTGAAGAGCACCATCGAATGGTACAAATCGATCTATTACAGTTCTGATGCTGACAGGTGAGAATATCCTCTTGGCCCGCGTGTATCTTGCGAGACCTTTGATCGGAACCGAAGAGCTCGTGCGCGTCAAGACCGTATTCGACAGTGGATTTCTGACAGAGGGAAGGGTCGCTGGACTGCTAGAAAGGAAGGTTGCGAAGTACGTCGCAACAAGGTTTGGTATCGCGTCAACTTCGTGTACAACGGCCATACACTCAACGCTGCTGGCACTCAAGGTCAGTGGAGGAGAGGTCGTGGTCCCTGATTTCACCTACCCCGCCACGATTGATGCAATCGTTCTCGCAGGCGGCAAGCCGGTTCTCGTAGATGTTGATCTTGAAAGCCGCAATGTGACCGGCGAAGTCATTGAGGAAGCAATCGGACCGGAAACGAGGTGCATTCTCCCTGTGTCTCTTTTCGGAAACCCACTTGAGATGGCGGCATACAAAGCCGCAGGGTCCAAGGATATTCCCATAGTCGAAGATGCAGCGTGTAGTCTCGGAGCGCGAATAGGGAGCAAGAGCGTGGGTTGCTTGGCAGACGCGACCTGCTTCAGTTTCCACCCCAGGAAGATAATCACTATGGGCGAGGGAGGCATGATTACCACAGACAGGGAAGATATTGCACGAGCATGTCGCTCCTTCAAGGCCTTTGGCTCAGATGGGAAGAGGTTCCTGCAAGTCGGCACCAACCTGAAGCTCCCAGATATCTTAGCAGCGATCGGGCTCGAGCAGATGAAAAGACTCGAAAGAATCATCAGAATTCGAGCGCAAAAGGCTAGGATATACGAGGAACTCCTAGGAGAAGCGCGGCATGTTCGGACACCAATACAAAGAAAGGGGACAAGGCACACCTTCCAAGCATATACTGTCTATTTTGAAAGGCCGAGGATTAGGGATAGAGTGATCAGGGCCTTGGCGAGACGAAATATAGAGAGTCGGATTGCAAGCTATGCGATTCATCAACAGCCGGCGTTCAAGAGGTTGAGACGCGCGGGAGATTTGGCGAATTCAAGGCTACTCTATGAACGGGCACTGGCCCTTCCACTGCACCATAGGGTCACTGACGAAGACCAGCAGCTCGTTTGCAAGATAGTGACCCGAATCGGCAAATCGTGAGCCGGCAGCAGGTTCGTTTGCCGAGACTACCACAAGCAACCCGCCATTACCAGACAACAATATGACAGGCGCGGGCGTTGCTGCTTATCCTCTCCTTCGTCCAATGGGTCCATTCGAACAACACGATTGTCAAGGAACAGCGTATCTCGGCAGACTCGAACGGAAACCCTTTTGGTCCAGAATGCCCAAAACCGCTTGGATTATCGCCAACACTCCCAGCGGGCAGGCAGAACGACATATCTGAGTGTTAGGCCGATTCCTCTTTACTCTATACCCGATAACCTTACCGAAAGCAAGTCGGCAAGGACCAATGGCCAAAGGTTCTCACGCTTCAGCCGAAACCCTCATGCTAATCGTCTACATCAGACTAATACTGCAACCGCACGGCGGTACGGAAGCATGTCAGGGATTCGCGTCTTGGTAACCGGGGCGACGCCCGGTGGCGTTGGCTTCGGAATACTCGAAGCACTGGACGGCGCAGGTTATTCGGTTTTCGCTACCGATATCACCGCCTACTCGGGAGGCCTGGTAACAGCCGAACAAGGATTCGTGGTTCCGTCTGCCGAACATCCGGACTACTTGAAAACCATAACTGCAATCTGCACGAAATACGCCATCAAACTCATCGTTCCTGGATCCGAACCAGAGTTGCTCGCACTGGCTAGGAACTCAGCCCGTCTCGAATCCCAAGGCATTCTATTGATCGCGAACGACTATGAACTGATAGAAAAATGCAACGACAAGTGGAAAGCGTTTCTCACGTTTCGAGCAAATGGAATTCCATGCCCCGACTCAGTTTTGCCAGACGATTATGACGCATTCATGAGAGAGCATGGATTTCCGATACTCTTGAAACCCGTAAGAGGGCGCGGTTCGAAGAACTTGTATGTGGCCAGAAACGAATCTGAGTACATATTCTACTCGAGCAAACTGAGGGAGTCCGATGTGTCGTTCTTGTTGCAGGAGTACGTGGGCACCGGCTCTGAAGAATACACCGTTGGCGTGGTTTGCAGAAAGGATCGTTCTGTTGTAGGCTCCATTGCGGTTCGTCGGCTGCTCGAGGGAATTTCGAGCCAAGAAAGAATCCCCTCTGGCGATTCTATCGTCGAGATTAGCACAGGGATAACCCAGGGAATTGTCGAAGACAACAAACCAATTCAACAGCAATGCGAGCATCATGCCGTCAGGCTTGGCGTGACGGGACCCGCGAACTTCCAAGGACGCCTTGTCAACGGGGTCTTCATTGTTTTCGAAGTGAACGCGAGGTTCTCAGGCACGACGCCTTTTCGTGCCGTGGTCGGCTTCAACGATGTTGACATGATCATACGCGACAGGCTAGGCCAGAAGGTGGAAAGACCGCAATTCAAAACCAACGTAGTGCTCTTGCGGACCCTCCAAAACACTTGTGTTCCCCTCGAAATGATAAAGCGTGTAGAGGCTGCTTCACAGCATCTAATCGACTAGTTTCAAAGACCCTGTGGAACTGAGCTTTGGTGAAGGCAAGGCGGAATAACCTTTGCAGGGAGGCCCCCGATCGCTCTCTTACAGGCGACCGGTTGGACAGCTGACGACTAGAATGAGTAAAAGGCAAGATCGTTGGAGAGGCCGACGAAAACAGCAATGAGCGACTTAAAGATCATAGTGACTGGAGCTGGCGGACTGATCGGGAGTCATGCTGTGAAGGTTCTATGCGAAAAGGAATATCGGGTCATCGCGTTACATAGGAGACTAGACCAGCCAAGGATCTCTCATGATGTCGTGCAAGGCGATCTACTCAGCGACAGTGTCCTTCACACACTGAGTCCCATCACATTTGACTTGATAGTACATTGCGCGGCAGTTCTGCCCAGTCGATCTTGCGGCGATGCCGATCAGGCCGCGAAATCCAATCTGGCCATGGACGAACGCATACTAAGAGTGTGTATGGATAGAGGCTGTCATCTCGTATACCTGTCAGGTACGAGTGTATATGGTGGGAGAATCGAGAGAGCCCTAGACGAGGAGTCGGAAGTATCACCGGTAGGACCCTATCTCAAAGCAAAGGTCCAATCAGAGAAGAGGATACTAGACGAGATACCAGAAGCCTCCACCATATTGCGCGTGAGCGCACCCTATGGACCTGGACAGCGATCGAGGACGGTCCTAAGAGTGTTCATAGAAAGGGCTCTGGCCGGCCTTGACTTGATCTACCACGGGACCGGAAAACGCCAACAGGATTTCATTGCAGCATGTGACGTTGGCAATGCTGTCCTTTGTGCTGTGCGCAACACACAAGCCCACGGGATTTTCAATATTGCCGGCGGGAAACCGATTTCCATGCACGACCTTGCGGATGTTGTTCTTCGAACGATATCAGGTGCGAGGGGCAGGGTCGTTCCTTCAGGTCTTCCTGACCCTCAGGAGAACGAAGCGGCTACATTCGATATTAGCAAGGCACGAAGGAAACTCGGCTGGAGCCCAACTGTGACCTTGGAGGAAGGAATACGACTCTGGGCTGAGTATCTGAGAAAGAATAATCGTCATCGAGGCAACGGTTCTTGCCGAGGCAAATCCTTCTAGGTCCGCTCGAACCGATGGTACGTGAGAAGGGTTGTAGCAAACGTGCGACGCTTTGAAATGGGAGAGCCTTAGTTGGGAAGGTACTATGTCCTCGAAGACTCTCTCGGGGGAAGATGGCTCACAGGACTGGCCTTGGAAAGTGGGAGTGCTTCCCTTTATTTATGCTCCTCTGGACTCGCCGACAAATGGCAACGATCTCCCGGACGCGCTGCCATTCGCATTGGATGTGAACCGCCGAGTTGGGACGCTCGTGCAGGTGCCTGACGAAATGGTTTCCAATGCACTATCAAACGCGTACTTGAAGGGCTCTATTATGAGCGGGATGATGGATGAAGATGGAATCGGAAGAGAGTATGCTCAAGACTTCTTGTCATTCTTAGCGCATTCAATCAAGAAAGATCGCTTCGACGGCATGAGTGTACTGGAAATAGGATGCGGTACTGGGTATCTTCTCTACCGCCTGAAGCTTCTGGGGGCGGACGTCCTAGGCGTAGAACCAGGCGATCATGGCCAAGAAGGATCTAGAAGGTTTCAGATCCCCGTCATCAGAGACTTTTTTCCTTCTCGTCTTATTGAGGGCAGATATGACGTTATCATCATGTACGGAGTTCTGGAGCACTTGGGGTTCCCACGCGAGTTCCTTCAACTTCTCCCCGAACATTTGAGCGATAACGGCAGGATCGTCCTTTCAGTTCCTAATTGCCAGCCTTTCATAGAGCTGGGGGACATCTCTATGTTGACCCATCAGCACTGGAACTACTACACACAAGACACATTGCGGAATTCGGTAAGACTGGCCATTGGATCTGATCTAGATGTGCAGAGTTCAGAATTTGGAGGCTCGCTATATGGGATCACGACGAAGCATGCTGTGAAGGGTCAAATAGACATTGAACAAGAAGCACAGAGAGCCCTGCGCTACAAACATCTGGGGACAAGGGGAATCGCTAAGCTGCTTCGCTATCTGGCGCGCGCTAGAAGCAGGTGCGAATCGGTCGGGATTTATGTTCCCGGAAGAGCCATTAATGCTCTCTCCATTATCAAGGAGAGAATCGATGTATCGAATCTCCGGTTCTTCGATGACAACAACGCGCTTCGTGGCAAGTACTTCCCTGGTTTCGACATACCGATAGAGGGACGCGAAGGACTCATCAGTCGACCTACTGATAGGGTCCTGATAATGTCACATACTTTCGGGACAAGCGTAGCCAATGGAATAAGGTCTACGTTGGGCAACAGCCTGACCATAACGATGTGGAGAGATTTGCTTACGATCTAGCTGGAGGACAAGGGTTCATCGCACCTGATCCGTCTGCCACGCTCTAGGCTCATGGCAGCGCGCTGATGCGACAGGCTTCCTTGACCTACCTGGTGCGTCTCAGTATTGCTATGAGATCCTGGTCGAAACCTTCAGCCGCAACGCGTCTGCAGACAGCGTCTATGTCGTAGGGTACCCGCCGAATCTCCGAGGTTCGAGTCTCGGTGTCGATTAGGGCGTAGGCAGCGAGTGGATTGTAGTCGCGTGGCTGACCACAGGAACCCGAGTTTACCAAGAGTACATCACCCACATGACGAATCATCGGAACATGCGTGTGGCCCATCACCACTATGTCAGCCTTCAATGTTCTGAAGCGTTCAAACCCTTTGTGATCAGGGTAGATGTATTCTTCAACTGACCAAGGACTTCCGTGACATAGTAGACATAGCGCACCATCGAACTCGAACATACGTTCTGTTGGCAGACTGGCGAGTAATACTCGATTCTGATGTAGGATGACACGTTCGACATAGTCCAAGTTGTAGGATCGTCGACGCTCTTCTCCCACAGGTAGCTTTCCCAACAGATAGCAATCGTGATTACCGACAACATAGCTAGCATCCCACGTCTGCAATAGTTCAAACACTTCATTCACATATGGATAGTAGCCAACCAAATCGCCTGCGACTAAGATGCGATTCACGCGCTGACGCTCTAGATCGGCGAGCACAGCAGACAAACCAAGACTGTTTCCGTGAATGTCCGAAATAACGCCGAGATACATGTTTGTTCCCTAATCTTTTGAAGCTACTGATGGTGAGGCTTTCATTGCCCTGAACAACTCTAGATGCCCAACTGTTCGTTCTGCAAACGATTAGAGAGAGGAATCCAATCGGCTGTGGGGAAGCACGGCAGCTGCATTGTCACACACGACTCGACAAGTTCCATCTGATTCATGCTGTCCTGATTCCTGTAATCTTGAACCACCAGCTGCGCAAGTCCGAACTTGCACAATACGATGTCTCAGGTTTGCGGGGATAGGACGTGCGATCCAAGATACTCGATCGAGCACGCAAATGGCGGATGGTAGCATTCTTGTCTCTGAGCGATGCTTTCACAGTTCAGCGTACACTTTGATCTAACCCGCTGTTGCATAGAAACTGAAGTCTCCATACGGTATACTTGACGGAGATACTGGAAACGTGGCTGGGAAGCCTGAAGCATAAGGTTGCACAAAGTAGAAATTCTGACCAGTACCAGGTCCCTTGCTCCTGAAGTGCCCAGTATTACTTGTATCAATAAGAAAACAAAGCCAGTAGGTGCCGGGAGAGCCAATGTTGATGACATCGGACGTCAGCGTATAGGTATGCCAACCTGTGCCCGCTCCAATCGCGTATCCGCTAGTTTGCCCTATCAGTGATTGAGCTGCAGGGGTCCCGCCGCTATCGCGATATACTGCGAACTTGATGTTCCCTCTTGGGGACGCGTAGAAATACAGGGCAAGTTGGGTTATGGTCGTCGACGAACTGGTTGTGAACCTTGTTGCAGCGAGGACGTAGCCAGCAGCCATCCCCCTGGCTGTGCTTTCTATGTTCGTATCGCCGTAGTTGCTAGTCTGTTGGCTTGTTAGCGTTACTGTACTCGTGCTAGTCGTGTACTCTACCGTTGTTAGGATGCCTTGAACCACTTCCGTCACCGTGGACCAGATGGTCGAGGTGGTCCAGCTAGTTGTCGTCGTGAAGATGGTTGTCGTGATTGTGACATTCGGCGCTTGCTGAGGGAAGAACGAGGCGCCAGCATAGAGACCCGAACCCAGGGACAGCAGCACCACAAGAACCAGCAACACCGCCATCAGGACGGAACGGCTTCGTCGGTTATCAGAAACAGAGCCGTCAGCTCTGCCGCTCTTCTTCAATTACCCGAACACCTCCTCCCCATCCACAATCGTACTTTCGGGATCTTCAAACCTTTCCCAACAATGACCCTACCAAACGTGACGCCAAGCAGCGATATGAACGCAAGGTAGGCCAAGGGGCTCGATACACCAGCGCTAGCCAGACGGGTTACTGTCGTGTAGGCCACGCTCGTACTTGTCGAGGTCAACGTCCCCGTGTAGACAGTTGTCGCCACCGTCGTATATTTGGTCTCCGTCGTAGTACTAGTCGACGTTTGAACCTGCCTTGTTTGGGCTGATGAGGTTGCGGCCAACGGAGCTAGGGTGACGGTCGTTGGAACCACGACTGTGCTCGTCAAAGCCTGCGTACCAGTGTAACTGGTCACCGTCGTTGTGAGAACTGACGTTACATATTGGGTGTTTTGGACGGCTAAGGTCGTGGCAAAAGGAACCAAAGCAACGGTTGTGACAGTCGGGATCGTACTCGTCGATGTGCCAGTGTAACTCGTCACTGTGGTTGTGAGAGTTGAAGTTAGAATTTGAGTGCTCTGGACTGTTAAGGCCACCGTCAACGGGACCAAGGCAATAGTTGTGACAATCGGAATCGTACTCGTGGACGTGCTGTAACTCGTGACTGTCGTTGTCGTATTCCCATACGAGAATGAAGTCGAATTCTGTATGACTGTGACCGTAACCGTGGCTGTGGATTCGGTCGTTGTCTGCGGTTCAGAGGATCCGACGGTGAATACGTATTGTTTCACGTTGTTCTGTTCGTCGAGTTCCGCGATCTGATTGTCAGGGTCCACGACCCACTGTGTTGTGTGTGTGCCCGCCGTGGCGGTGAGTGGCCCGACATACCATTCCTGAACCTCGCCTGCCGTGATGTTGTCCGGCCCGCCGCGACCGTAGTCATTGTCATAGTAGACGTCCAGATAGTACCCGTTGGCAGCCTCTTGTCCTAGATTCTTGATACTCGCAACTATGTTGAATGACTCGTTAAGGGCCAAGTCGGTTCCGGCCACCGGCACGCCAGGGGCTGAGGCCCTCTCAAGCCATATGCTGTCAACCGTGAGATCTGAGGAGCCAGCGTACACGGGGAAACTAGGCGTGCTGAGCGCGATCAACAGGCCGATCAAGAAGCAAAGGCTGCTCAGGGGCACCCTCGCACGGATCACTTGTGCTCGAAGCCTTCTCAGTTGAGGCTGATGGAGAGTTCCCCATAAACCTTGGTA
>Ga0315280_10004512_pt1 | contig 20484 bp, 16 predicted proteins | sample YL17G06_40_MG_FD_203697 | JGI IMG/M metagenome (GOLD analysis project Ga0315280, IMG submission 203697) | Sediment microbial communities from Yellowstone Lake, YNP, Wyoming, USA - YL17G06_40 | ecosystem: Environmental > Aquatic > Freshwater > Lake > Sediment | place: USA: Wyoming | collected... | reverse complement strand
TTTGAACAGTTGTCCTTGGTTCATGATTATGCACAGTTGTCTCAGCTTAGAAAGCTCTTGAGCGCTGTCAAGTTCGCTCCTTTCTCACGAGACAGCGAACGTGACAGGCTGCATGTCTTCGATCTCGTGCATAGGTATTTGTTCAGTAGCCGAAGGTCCAATGTAGGCATCGACCACATCTACAGTGCCATTCGATCGGCGTTGGATGATCTTGCACTCAAAGAACATGCTTTGAGATACGTCGACCAATACGTACGAGACTTGGCCACTGCTGTGGATTTTCATGACGCAAAGACAAGAGCGCAGATAATTGCCCTATTCGGAAACAAGCTGACGAAGAATCAGAGAAAGGCAACCATCTTAGCCATCATAGGGAGTCCAGATGTCCTAGGCTCGTTTGGGGCGCAAGACGCGCTTAGACCGATCCTCAGGAACATGAAAGACGAGGTTGATCGAGATCAACTTACGATCTTGCGGGAGAACAATTTCCTATGACGCTAACTTACGCTCGCGTAGATAATGACGGGTTTGTAGGGTTCAAATTCGGGTGCCCGCACCAAGGTACCCGACGACGACGAAAAACGCCTCTCCAATTCCTCTCCCATTCCCCTCCTATGAGGGTTCAAATTACGACGCCCGCACCAAGTAACCCGACGACGACGATTATCCTCTAGGTGATGTCCATGAAGTCTTTCCTAACAATCATCTCATCATCACTTTCATCTTCCCAAGTCACAAGAGGGCTTCAAATCGCGCTGGATCTGCAAAGCAAAGGGCATGTCTCAGTAGTGCTCGTGCAAGACGCAGTTCTTGCCGCCCTCAAGACCTCAAGGATAGCTGACAGAATCAGACAATTGCCAAGCAACGGCGGGTCCGTATATGTACTAGCAGACCATTTGAACAAGAGAGGATTCTCAAGTGACGACCTGCTGGAGACTGTGAGGATCATTGATTACGCCCAGCTCGTGGAGTTCATGATGAATGAAGAAACATCGATGCTAGGCGTGTTCTGAGGAAGGACGAGTTGCAGCATGAACCTTCCATAGGGATTTTGAACCCTTGTGATATGGCGGGCCCGCGGGGATTCGATCCTAATAAGGTGCGAATACCCCCCCCCCAGAAAATAGGCGTTTTCAGGACACAATGGTGGACCGGGCGCACATTTGACAATAGGTTCAGATCACCACCGTTCTGTCAATATCCATGCAGCTCTCTGCAGCAAGGCTAGTTTCATGGTGCACCCGTGACACTCGAACCCAAATAGCGGCACCCACCCGACCCGTCGGGCTTCCCGCATCTACTGCACGACGGCATCTCTGCTATCGCCAAAAACGTCTGCCAAAACAGGGTTGAGGCCAATGGCTCTCCTCCAACAACTCCTGATTTCTGAACCTGGGCCTGCTTGACGGGCAAGGCATAGGATCCCTGATATGAATATGGATGTTGACCACCTGACGGACCTGTTCCAGTAGAATGGTCTTAGAAGTGAGTTTCTCGACGGACACATCGCGTGGTACCTAATGCTCTCCGAGTACGCCCACGTCACATCGTACCAGCTAGCTTTCGAACCTCGTAACATCCTACGCTGAGAGGCATTCCGTCGGCCTCTTCCAAAAATCAGGGATGGCAACTTGGTTCTGCAATTCTTGAAAGCGGCTTCCAAGATGTCCGAAGTGATCGTACCCCGTCACAGATCTGTAGAATGCTCGCAGGGAACGAGGTACCGTCGCATCGCGAAGCGCAGCCCATCGACCAGCAACGCCAACTTCGATTGGCGTCAGAGTTGTAGAAGATGCGAGCAGATTGTAAGGCGATCCCAAAACGCCAAGGGTATCTGGGTACCGAACGGTAAGGAGTCCATGATCCTTGCCAAACAGTTCTCGGCGCCTTCCTTTTCTCGCCATTGACCGGAGCTGTGCAGATGGGACAAGAGCATGCAGCCATCGCTCAACTAGGATGAAAGCGTGAGCGAATAGGAATGTCTGGAGGAAGCATTTCCGCTCCTGTTGTGTAATCGACGGCGGAAAGAAGTCAGAATACTCGTCGCAGTCAGCACCCCACAGTTCGCCCTCCAAGTGGAATAGGTAGCACAAGTCTTCTTTGGCAACATAGACCGGTGGGAGGTTGCTGACCGACGCGATCCGGTCGCAAACATACGTCAAGTACGTCTGATTGAGAACTTGAAAAGTCAAGCCTGGCAATCTACAGCTCGCACCCTCAATTGCCGCGTTCAGCGTCGCGGCAACAAATCCGTTGATCCAGTCAAATCGCTTCTCTCCCTCTGTTGATGGAGTGTTCGACAAATCGGGAAACCGCGCCTGCTGATGGGCATCCCATTCTAGGTTGGGTCTCTGAGAAGAGTTTTGTTGAAAGAGGGAAGGTTTCCTAGTCTTAGGGCGACAGCCAAGCTTCTACTACCTAGGCTTCAGTCATATGATTTTCCGGCATTGCAATCCTACGTCTTCGGTATTGGACACTGGATAGGTCTTCGAATCAGGGGCTGGGAAGCCACATGACAGAACTGGTCTTGGAAGAGGAATCTCATTGAACGTACCAGTGAACTGATAGAGGTTCTTATCTACGATATCTTGGTGTCACTTCAAGGATAGCGGGATCTTGCGACATATCATAGAAGAAGTCCCTGAACAGGGAGATGTTTTTCAGAGCAATCGCGACCACGGTCAAGCCAAGATGGGAGACCTCATCCAAACTCATTCCCTGATTTGCGGCAAAAGTCTTCACAGCATTCTGATAGCGCTGCGTCTGCATATGTGCATGAAGCATTCGTGGAGTATTCAGGCCACAGGCTTTGAGGGCAACTAGGCAAGTCACCTCGATACGTGCTGGAAATGGCTTGCCAGCCCTTTCCGTTTCTCGCCAACTTGGGTTTCGCGGATATTCCCACTCAAGAAAACCCAACAAGCGTGCAACATCGAATCTCTTCTGCCAATGAAGTTGTTGTCCATAGTCGGCTCGATAGCGACGAATGAGCTTGTTGCGTTCGTCCTTCAGGGAAACGAACTGGTCTCCGAGTATTTCGAGGTTAGCTGCAATAGCTGCAAACTTTCGGATCACAGAGTTCGGATAGTCTATCTTTGACTTGAAGACAACCTCATGATCGATCTGCGCCCATGCATGCTCGAGGATGCTTCTCACCTGTATCTCGAACCACATTCCCACAAGCGAAGAATACTCAGTGTTCTTTGGGTAACCTCGTTTTAGTCTTGAGATTAGATGGACCGAACGGTATCCGAATTTTCTAGGCCCCAGGGTCTGCCTTCTGTCACTGGATCTTCTGCGGTCTACCTCGAGTTCTGACCGGAGTTGGCGGACTACTTCATCAACCTCGGTTGGATAGTAGGTGATGACTCTGACTCCAATCCGGTCTGTTAACTGCTTGGCCGGACGCCTGTATCCCTTGTCCAGCACTTTCAAATTGGCCGAGTCCGGATGTTTCGCCCGCCCTTCGATCTTGTGTATCTTTAGTTCAAACCCACCTAACAGGGAACGTATGAGTCGTTCAGTCAATTGCGCCTTCTGCCGGTATTGCAGATAGCGCTTCCTATACCGCTTTATGAATGCTCTCCGTGCGTTCGTGAGACTCGTCATGTCGGTTACGGGCCACGCACCAAAGAAGTTAGCACTTCGATTCTGGTCGTCCTAGGCAATATGTTATCGGTCTGCCGGCTCGCCGCTAGGACGTATCGACCTGCTACACCCTTCGGTTCCTTCTTCAGGGTTGCTTTTTCGAAATTCATCAAGCGTCCTCCCGCTGACTTGGCATCGATCTTGTCCAGCCTCTCTCCCTGAATTGAGACTTCTTCCAGAGCGCCAATCAAGCCGTACAGATCCACAGGTTTCCTGAACCTACGTGCGGAGAAATCGGGCAGCGCAGTTTTGATCCACTTCTGATATGCCACCAACCTACTCTCAATAGAACTCGCAGCTGGAAAACGATCCCTGTATTGAGCGTAGTACACATCAATTGAGGACTTCTTATCCTGAGGTCCTTCGTCTAAGAGTATTGCGAGTTCAGCAGAGAACTCTACGGCTCTCATCCTCTTCAGCTGCAACGCAGTGAAAACTTTCTCAGATTTCCAGAAGTCCATTCTTCCGAGTCGCTCCACGAACTCCCTGAATGCGCCCTTTTCTTTAGCATGTCGCAATTCTTGGGGAGATAGCTTTACAACGTATTTATTCATCCGCACAAACATGTCCCTGATATTCTCTTCCGAATATCCCGACAGTTCTTCGACCACTAAGTCGTAGTTGAGAATTCTGTTCTGAAGGTCGTTGGGCAAATCTCTGAATCTTTTGTTATGAAGGGTTAGATCTTTGCTTTGTGTAAGGCGTACCCGGTTGTTGAGGAATTCGAAGATCGCAATGAGCCTCTGTTGTCCATCTATCACGGACAACAGGGTTCTGCCATTCTGTGCGGAGACATTTCGCTGGAAGAACAGAATCGGTATAGGTTTGTCATTCAGTATTGTATCGATCAGGTATGCCTTTGCAGGCCTTGGCCATACACTGTTCCGTTGGAATTCGGGAGCCAGCTTCAGCTGGCCTCCGTCGAATAGTTGTTTCAAAAGGGCTATATCTTTGGTTGTGGGGCTTCGCTTCATTCGCTTAGACATTTCAGTCAGGCTCCTCGGAGGCTCGCCGGAGCCAATTGTCACACCGACTCGAAAAGGCCCATTCCCCTCCGGCCTACATGTGCTGCGTGATGATAGAACAAGTTATGCACAGATTAAGATTACCCACATGTTGGGTTCAAACCCCAAAGTGGCGTACTTGAGTAGGACTGTCACGTTTTTGATTCTAGGCCGTCGGTCGAGCAACTCTCTTTCCCCTACTCCAACTCTGTTTCGCACAGTTTTGTGCACAGACCATGCCCCCGGCCCTTCACGCAAGGAGCTAGCCAGTCAAAGATTGTTCAACAGTATCAAGAAGAAGCTTGATCTGTTGCGGGGTGAACTGTTCGAATGTCATACGCTCCAAATCCATACCATATTCACTCTTGAAATGAGCGCGTACTGACCTCGAAGGAATTCGGCGTCCAGCCTCAATGATCTTGTCAAATTGCCTAAGGGCTTGACTCTTCAGAAACCGGAAGAGGTCGTTCTGTCGATAATCGGCTGCAACTAGCGAGCACAACGTGTAGAGAAGGGGGGCAGATGCGGCCGCGTCGATTAGTCCCTCAATCGAATCGAGGTCAAAATGCCGTTGTTCTATTCTAGAACGAAGAGAGGATAGGACCTCAAGCATTGGCGCGTACTCTCGCCTGAAACCTTCCTGCAACTTGTAATGCACGGATTGAGAAGCACCCAGGTCTTCAACCTCTCTTTGTGTCGCTTTCTTTTTTTCCAGATTGTGAAGTGAAACACCAAGCCATCGAGGCGTAAGGCCCGTTTCTTTCTCAAGCTCAGACCATCTCTGTCTTCCAGGAATCAGTGCTTGGATCACCGCGATCTCGCCCGGGGAGAACTCGCGTGTGTTTGCGGCCGGCATGGCGATATGCACTATCCACTATAGTAGTATACTGTACACCTTTTAAGCCACGCGCAACGTCACATAACCAGCATCTGGTATGACTGATTTCCTACAACTCGGAGTTGCGCTGCTACGTGGATTGGTATCTTCTTCAGTGATAGGGCGTAGGCCTTCTGCATCAGAACTTGAAGACTGGTTGCATCCTCAGCATTATACCTTATCAGAGTCTCCAGCGCTTTCGAGCTGCCAGACTTGTACTGCCTCCACAGAAGCGGGGCAACCGAACCGTCCACCTCTGCAATCGGGCCCTTTCTTTGTAATCCGAACCTCTTTTCAATCCTTTTGAGCCGGCCTTTGTAGCCCAAACGAGCGAGAACATATCGAGGATCAATATGCGCGTCGCAAAGATGAGTTACGTTGAACTGGCCCCTGATGAAAGGTAAATCAAAACATGATCCTCCGTATGTCACTAGCAGAGAATGCCGTTTGATCTCTGGAATCAGCTCCTCTAGGTTCTTGCCTCGAATGAAAGTCTTCAGCCCTCTTCCATTGAACAATCCAGCGACCGTGATCGTGTCGGTGCTTGGGTCGAGGCCCGTGGTTTCAATATCTAGGAAACCGCAGTTCGTCTTGAACGCGTCATATAGACGCCACCTTTCAGTACTTGGAAGATTTGAATGAAAGAAGAATGCATCTCTATCATTGAGACGTTCAAGCGATTCTTCAACTTTAGGGGACAACCGTGCGAGCCACGGGTACTTGAAGGACCGCTTCTCGAGGAAGTCATGCCATGTCCTGATCCCGCTGCGCCAAATCGCAACTTCTCGCGACTCACCGACACCGTGAATGGGTATGAATGAATGCTCTAGCAAGTAGTGTCCTCCATCGTATGGGCTTGAATGGGGTTCGGTGGCATCACCACCGGTCGCGGGCACTTAGCCTCCGTTGTTGCTCTTCTTCAGTCAGAAGAGGCTTCGTCCGGCTTCTAGGCTGTCTAGAACTGACAAAGCCGTATAGCCGAGAAAGATACCTCAGATCTTGTCGCCAAGGCATCGGACTCTTCAGACCGAGGAAGCTGACGATCTCGTCGTCTCTCTTCCCTTTTTCTCTCATCTCCCTGGTTATCTTGATGACATCGTTTTGTGAGTATTTGGACTCCGCGTAGAGGTCAACCACGTCGAATACGGCGCACCACAATCCCGTGTGAGTGATCATATGACACATACCACACACGACCTCAAGGTTGCTGCTTAGATTGTTCTTTGGATTCCCGTCCACGTGACCCACATTCATGCCCTTTTCACTTCTGAATCCACAATATCGACACGTATAGTTGTCTCTCAGCAGGATTCGAGGTCTGATCTCGTTCCTCCACTCGGAGGATTTGGCGAATCCCTCATCGTTTCTAGTTCTCCAAGACAGCTCGTAACTTGGAACAAGCTTCTTCAATCGGATCGCCTTCAAACCGCGGGCGGATTTCTGCTGCTCTTCGCTCATTTGGTGCTCACCACCGCTTTCAATGATCAGCCAATGCTGCAACCGTGTTGACAAACTTGTGCCTGCAACACACTCTGTGACAAGACCTGCAGTATCAGAGGGGCGGATCGTCTTCATTCGGACGAGAATTTGGCTAGTCTAGATCAAGGCAACAGACAGCACGAAGACATCTAACACAAGCCGGTCCTAGTCAAAGGCGTGGACTTGGACAGGTCCACGAGAGAAGCAAAAAGCTGGGGCTCAAGACGGGCAATGGTAGGAATGGAAACAGCCGAAGACTCGTTGTGACGGTTCAGGAGGCGAAGGATTAGATCAACAACAAGGGATGGGAATTCAAAGGATGTATGAATGGAGACGTCGTCATCGAGTCGCCACCATAAGCCGCCAAGCTTTGGAAAGCACGACGGACTCGATGGGGACATAACATTACCCAAGTGAGATCCTTGTGCCTGCTCAAGAAATTCTAAGCAGAGACGAAAGAAAGAGCATCATGGAGCAGCTCGCTGAATCCCAGAAGGATTGTCCTATCGTGATCAGAACACCAGGCTGCCACGCGGAGCGTAGTCACGAGGACGGCGCGGCTGTAGCCGGCTGCGAGCACTTCGAAGCATTGTGAGCTGTTGACCGCAACTGCCACAGAAGGCACGTCCCCCAGATGCGTGCGCTAAAGAAGCCGGCGCACCACATAGAGGACAGTTCTGTGGACCGGTCTTCAGACCCAAGGGGAAGACGCTTCCAATCAAGAAGTTAGAATGACACTTCTCAAATGGCTATCATTGTTACCCTTTGAACCGATATTCTGCAGGAAACATCGGGTTCCCTTGTCGTAGGTCGATGGCAGACTATAGTGCCCAATTGAACAAGGACAGGTAGAGCTTGAGGTCAAACACCGAGATCCAGCGCGCTCCGCAAATGCGCACCTAGTGATCTGTTTCACTGGGGAGTCTCCTCAACCGGTCATCTCTTTCGTTCAAATCTGTCTTCGCGTAGCGAGAGACCGAACATCGATCGAACAGGCCGGCTGGGAACGGCAGCGCCTCGACCTTGGCCCGGGCGAAGTGAACGTTGGGAATACGGTCCCGCTCGACGTAGCGGACGAGACGGCGCAGCATGCTCATGGAGGCATCAATGCTGTCCGTCCACATCCCAGTATACGAAATACCATTCTTTGCCGCACGCGGAGAGAGCCTCCGGAGGTAACGGAAAGGCAAAATGCCCATTGGCTCTTACGGCGGGTGACGACCTACAGGGGTAAGGATAAGCTAGCGCAGTACTGATGAGCTCATTGGATTACGAAAATGGCTCGAAATCATTTAACTTGCTTAGGTGCAGGTGTATCTCTCGCCCACCTTGAGCACGACTACCTTCAACGCCGGCATTCTGGTTCGTGCTTCCCGTTCGACAACATGCGGATCTTCCAAGGAGATGTTCCAAAGATCCCAATGCATTGGAATTAGCACCTTGGTTCTAAGGTCTCTAGCGATCTGTACCGCGTCACTCGGGTTGTTGTACCATTTCGCGCCGGGTGGATTCAGGCCAACGCTAATGGCTGCAATGTCAATGTCGTACTTCCTTCCAATTGCAGAAAATTCCTCTACGAAAGCAGAGTCGCCAGAATGAAATATCCTAAACTTTCCGGTATCAAACAGGTAAGTATTTGCAGCTTTGGGGTTAGCGTCATTTGCTGGCAGCGCAATAACTGTTATATCATTGATCTTGGTTTCATCGTTTTCGTTCAATGTCACTATTCTATTCTCCGGCACTCCCCAGCTCTTCAACAGATCTGCGACGCTCGAAGGACCGATAAAAGGGCATGTCGTATTCGCCACGGCTGGAAGTATGAAGTCCTCGTTCATGTGGTCTACATCTTCGTGCGTTATGACGGTGGCATCGATCCGTTTGACGCTTGAAGCGTTGAATGGAACGGGAATCATGCGATAAAGAATGAGGCCTTCCGACTTCACAGATCCGCCTAGATAAGGATCTATGTATAGTGTTGAGGCTTGCGTTCGCAGAATGAACCCGGCTCCCCCCAGCGACCATAACGCTACCGAGCCGGGCTTCGGCCCGTATTCGTCAACTTCGTTCAAGAACCAGTCGAACCATTCGCTTCTCAGGTTACAGAGTGGGAACGGCTTTCCTAGCCTTACCTCGTAGTATTCGCCTCTACCCACTACAATCATCTCATTTGATCTGGTTTAATCTTGTCAGCTTCAACGTGGGCTTTAATGAAAGTGCGGCAAGACTTCTTCACCATAGAATCTTATGAATTTCGGTTCGTCAGGGCTTGAGCTGGCGAAGTGTAAATGATTGAACCCGGCCTTAACGTATTCTTCTATTCTCCTAATATGCTCGTCGGCCGTCGTAGCAACTATCCATTCCCGCTCAAAAACCTCATCGCCAACACACCGGCCATTGGCTTCGATCTCTCTGGGATCAGAAATGTCATACTTGAAAATCGCCGGAATCATACAGCCAGCCCAAAATCTGCAAGCCTTTAGAGCAGCCTTGTAATCCTTGTCGTATGAGACGTTTACCTCTGCAACTTTTTCCATCTCTTCGAAGTTTCTGCCGGATCTACTAACCTCGTCTTCGAATACGTCCAGCAACGTCTTTCCCCGCTCAACTGAGCCAGAGACGACTAGGCCATCCGCCAGTCTGCCCGCCAATCGCGCGGCCTTTGGCCCCGCCGCCGCCACGAAGATTCTCAACGGTTTCTTGGGTTTTGAGTACAGGTTAGCTTTCTTCAAGGTGTAGTACTTGCCCTTATAGCTCACAAAATCTTCGGTCCACAACTTCCTGATAACGACTATGGCTTCTTCAAGCATCTCAAGTCGTTGCCTTGGAGAAGGCCAAACATAACCCAAAGGTGACTCATTCAGCGCCTCTCCGGAGCCAAGACCAAGGAAGATCCTATCAGGATACATGATATCAAGCGTTGCAAACGCTTGCGCAACGAGTCCCGGGTGATATCTTAGTATTGGAGCCGTTACCGAAGTCCCAATTCTCATGTTCCTGGTTCTTTCAGCTGCTGAGGCTATCCACACCCACGCGAACCCTGCCGCGCCGCCAGTATGAGCCCACGGGTGGAAGTGATCACTTGCCCACAACGTGTCGAAACCGCATCTGTCCGCTTCGACCGCAAATTCAAGGAGCTTGTCTGGTTGATGCAGTTCATGAGAGGCCTTGTAACCTAGAATTGGCTTCACCGCAACACCTTCAGACATAGGTCTCTAGATCTTGTTGGGGGCATTTTCTATTGTGCTCTCGTGTCCTCAATCTGCTTCTTTGCCCTGACACGTGAACGTCTCACCTGGTTTCAAGACGACGGGCCTCACGAACCTCTTTCCGTCAGGTGCCATCTTGCTGATAACGTCAACGAAGGTCTCGACATCTTCATTACAATCGAGAAAATGCATTGGTATCGCATACTCAGCACCAAGCCATTGTGCAGCCAAGGCCGCCTCGTATGGTGTCATCTCACCCGTAAAGAGGTGCGTAGGTTCTGCGAACGGCCCTGAGGTAATCTCCCCCGTACTGACATTCAGCAAGGCAATGTTTGGTCTGTAGAGTTCTCCAAGAAGCTTGAGGTCGCCGAATAGAACAGTGTCTCCCGAGTGGTATACCCGCACACCGGGGTCGGCGTACAGAATGAAACCCATCGGAGGACCAGAATAGAATGTGCCATCAGGAGCGATCATGCTAGACCAATGTCTACTTTCTACAGATTTCACTTTCATACCGGCCTGTTCCACCGTAACTCCCCAAATAGTTCCAATCAATTTCTCAGCCGGAAGACCCTGCTTCAAAAGGTAGGCTCTCACATCCGAGCCACAGATTACCGGAGCGCCGAATCTCTTAGCGATCTTAGCTGCGTCACCTAGATGGTCAAAAGCGGCGTGTGTTACAAGGATAAGATCGACCTGCTTCAGCTGATCTGATTTGATCGGAGACACGGGGTTGTCATCTAGGAAAGGGTCAATAAGCACTTTTTTCCCCCGATCATTCGTTATCTCGAATGCTGCCAAACCTAGGTAACGTATGTCAGTCATGACAATCTACTACTAGCTGGCGGACCAACGAATATAAAATCCTTGGCCGAGGAGAATTGCGTCAGCTTCTCTTACACTTGGGTGGATGTCACGGCTTCAGTTCGATAAGCTCCGTGCTTATGTCCATTCTATCTGATCAAGAATGTCTCAACGTCTACGCTCCACGATGACTTGTTGCATCTTTGGTCGACGCTAGGCACCTGCTTTAATGATTCACCGATCCTCTTCAGGACCATAGAGCCGGTCAGTCACGCTCAATCATTCGCCTAATCTCTCAGTTATCCGAACACGACTCCGTAGGTGAGCGTGAATGTCAAACCTTGTTGCTTTTTCTTCTCACGAATCTTTCGCATCCTAGACGAACCAGCCTTGTTGTGTCCTTTTCCCATGTCATGATCCAAGAGGGACCACCGTTCGAATCCTCTCGTTCTCTATGACAAGACTTCTGGGATGGCCAACCGTTTCACGCGCAACACAGGGTTGCACGCCCGCCCCTTGAAGTGCGGTTCTGTTATGTACTGACCCTGTGAGCACAATGGTGACACTACGATTCGATGAGGCGCAGCCCTAGCCATTCGCAGAGTAGAATCATTCGTTTCCTGACATTGCCTGGAACAACGGCGTAAAGATGACCGTGCAAATTCCCTAGGAATTCTTCGATATCACCAGATAGTCTTATCTTGAGTTCCACGAAGTCACGTCTATCAGCAGCGACGACTTTCCCGTGAACCATGTGCACTCTGTCGATATTCTTTCCTGATATTCTGAGCAGAGTGACTTCGTCCCAACTGATAGCTGGCCTGACCGCTACAACGCGCTCTTTCATTTGGAACATAGGAGGGACAGCCATATCACACACGACGACGTCAGAACTGCCTGCGATAGACGCAGAAGCCGAGCACATTCCTCCCATAACCAACACGTCGCCGTCAAGCGAGAAGACATCAAGCAGTACTGCTGGCTTATCCGTTAGGTATCTTATCAACAGGAGTAGTGCTGCTCCGACGGCGTCTCCTTCGCACCCTATTGTGTAAGCATCCTCTATGTAGCCCATGCAAGGGGTGATCTTGAAGAGCCTTAACAATTCGGTCCAACAATCCATGGCTATCGCGTCTAGTCTACGTTCCTCGACGATCTTCTTGACTGCAAGATGCATCCGCATTGCATCCTTAACCCGATCCGCTGGCGCATTGACGGTGAATTTGCCCAGTGTGTTGACAGCCCTCTCTAGTGATGCGTCTTCTATGCTTTTGAGCGCCTCTTGCAGGTCGGCAATATTAACGGTAACAACACTGGGTCCCAACCTGCTTCTCAGGATGTTTCCATCAAAATCAGAGGCAACCATATTCGGCAGCACCCTTCCGACCATGCCTATTCGGCTTCTCCTTAGCCGATTAATTGCAAAAGCAACCCTTGCGAGGTCTTCTATTTTCGACGTTACTTCTGCGCCCGCCTTGCCGAATACATACTTAATTTTCGCTCCCCGTTCTACTAGTGCTCCGTAAGCTATCGCGCCACTTGGCATCGAAAACCTAGGCGGAAGGGACCATATCAGAGTGAAAATCCCGCAGGCCTCGGCAGCGAGCACTTGCTGTTGCGCGGAACCTCCTTGCAATGGAACAAGTAGAAGAAGATCCAAGTCTTCTTTCCGCATTTTTTCGGCTGCGTTCATGACATCAACTTCGTCATACACAGGGTCGCAGACTATCGATTCGAACTGAGCACCAGCAACCTGGTTCTTTATTTCTTCGAAGTCCTGTTTGATATCGTCTGAAGTCAATTTGCCTATTGGTACTACTCCAACTCTCGGTCTGATGTACATAGCGTTCCCCCCATCTTTGGCTCGCTGACCTAGTCTTTCTAATGAAAGGGGATAAATATCTGGCTGAATCTGCAATCAAATGCTTGACGTAAGGCGAGTCGTCGTCTCATTTTCAGACCTTTGTAAACTAGTGCATGGCGAAGCTTCGGAGCAGAATGGGGGTCGAATGACTTCACTCTGACCTGCAAAAACAGATAGAATTTGCGCGCGGAAATCATCGTCTGACCTTGTCGGACGCCGTACACCTGTTCATCATAGCAGGATTCTTCGTATCAGCTTGAACTGGCGGGCCGGGTCCGTGAGCGAAGCCTGTCTCCGCACGGACTGGAAAGTTTGACCCACGGTATGGGTCCTATTAATCAAGTGTGCTAGCTGCTCGTGAAGTCGTTACAAGGATGCAGAGCTACCTGAACGACATTACTTGGATTGGCATACTACTTGGCCCGACGTAGGTTACGCCTGTACGGGTAGCAGCGACGTCAGTGTTTCTTGCTGATTCAGCGAATCGTTCGAGGAATATCGAGTCGCCAGAATGGAGCAGATTGACTATGCCGGTGTGGTGTCCCGGTCATGACAGGGCCTTCTCCGAGTGCGAGTCATCAGATTTCAATTCCGCGCAACGCTCTGAAGAAGTCCTTGAACCCCTCTGGGCAGTCCCAAGGATCGATGACGAAGTCTACAACTGCAGGCACGCCTTCATTGTTCTTCTTCAGCGCGCTCTTCAATGCGGGCCCGACCTCTTCTGGTCTCTCGACATGTTGCCCGAAACACTTGCATGCCTCGGCAACTTTCACGAAATCTGGCTGAACCTTGAAGTCGGTGGCTATGTAGCGCTCGCCAAGCACTTTCTGGTAGAACTTCGGCCATCCTAGGCTGTAGTTGTTGAGTACAACCCAAGTCACTGGCGCCTCATATTGGACGGCTGTCGGCATCTCTTTCATGAACATCTGGAATGCTCCGTCACCTGTGGTGCAGACCACTTTCTTGTGGGGCGCTGCGAGTTTGGCTCCTATCGCTCCGGCGACCGCCATCCCCATAAGCGTCTGATTTCCGGGCGCGAAAGCATCTCCACCGCTTAGGACTTTGTAGTACGGGAAGTAGTATGACCAGAGATCTTGCATCCCGTTCTCATTACAGAGTATGGTATCTCTGCCAAAGACCTTGGTTAGTTCTCTCATCACCTGCTTCGTCTTGATCGGGACTGAGTGTGTCCTGCATTCGTTTTCAACCTCAGTTTCGTACTCCTCTTTCGCCTTGATGAGCGCCTTGATTCTCGGCATTTCCTCTACGCGCCTTTTCGTGATCTTGGAGGATACCATTTCAATCAGGTCTGAGAGAACGAGTTTCGCGTCGCCCACGATCGGAACGTCAGGGATCCAGTTCCTGTCGATCTCGAACGGATCGATGTCGATCTGAATAAACTTCGCATTTTCAGGCTTATGCGTCCAAGCGGCTGATTCGATTTCCTCGTTCCTAGAGCCAATCGTAATCAGAAGGTCGCATTCGCTCTGAATCTGTTTTCCAATCTTGGTCCGGTATATTCCGACTTGTCCGATCGCGAGCGGATGCTCCTCTTGTATCGATCCTCTTCCTCGGGGCGTCGTCATGACCGGTATTCCGATCAGCTCGGCAAATTGCACGAGCTCAGGTTGGGCGCTCGACAACACCGTCCCGCCGCCAGCGATCAACACAGGTCTTTCAGATCGCAAGACCAGATCAACTGCAGCCCGGATCTGCTCGGCATCTCCTCTTGTTCGAATGTGCTTGGCCGGAATGTATTCAGGCATCTCCGCCTCTCCAAAGCCGACATTGTAGGGAATCTCCAGGAAAATAGGTCCCGGCTTACCGTTCCTTGCAAGATAAAACGCCCTACGCATGTACCACGGAACTCTCTCGGGCGATGGTACGCGAGCAGTCCACTTCGTAACTGGTTTTAACATGCCGATCTGATCACATTCCTGAAGTGCTGCCTTCCCATCATTCTTCAGATCGATGTAGGGACAAGGCGCAACAATCGGAGTACAGGTGTAGTAGGCTTCTAGGAATCCTGGCACGAGGTTGGCCACACCAGGACCAGGAGGGGCATAGCAGACGCTTGTTTCCCCGGAAACCCTTGCGTAACCCATTGCCATGAGTACACCGGAACACTCATGCCGGACCAGGATCGGTTTGATTTCAGGCGCATCGTAGAGCTGTTCATACACGGCACGAGGATTTCCTGGCAAGCCGAAAAAGTACTTGACCTTCTCTTTCAGCAGAGCCTGAACAACCGCTTGGTACCCATTCATCCTGACCATCTGTGCATCCGCATCTCCTTACGAATCTATCCGATCGAAAGTATCTCAAGGTGCCTTCTTAGTCTTGTCAAGATAACCCCGGAACATTGAAATGTAATCCTTCATCCCTGCTCTGGCGTCGTATTGCGGTCTGTATCCCAGCTGTTCCTTGGCCCTGCTTATGTCTAGAACGCCCCTGATGAGTATCTCTCTCTTGTCGAATTCGTCAAGGCCTGGCCCAACCTCAACATCTGCTTTCGGAATCAACTCTTTGATCATCTCCGTCAAGTGACCGGGAGTAACAAGCTTCCGACCAGTGCCGACTAGGAATACGCGGTCTTTGAGCATGGACGGATCTACATTCACCGCCAAATCGATAGCTTGCGCCGCATCCTTCACGTAAGTATAGTCTCTCGGATAGTCTCTGCCACGTTCTATCCTCAAGCGCTCGCCTCTGACCGCGCTTTCAACTATGGGTTTGATGAACATTCCAAGACTGAACGACCCCATTCCCAGGCCGTAGACGGCAGAAGGCCTGAGGGCGACGAAGTCCAGTCCGAAAGCTTCTCTGTAGGCCCAACAGAAGGCTTCGCCTCCGACCTTGCATGCCCCATATGCAGTGCTGGCGGGTCCCTCATGGCTCTGAAGCACCGGATGGTTCTCATCGATGGGTTCGTACTTCTTGGTAGTGTAGACGCCGATGGAACTCAGATAGACTACCCTTTTAAGGTCCATGATTCTGGCCGTTTCTAGAACATTTACAGTGCCGCCTAGATCGAGTCGATAAGCGACACTAGGATTCTTGTGTGGAATCTCGGGGTCTACTATCGCGGCCATATGAATAATCTTCTCAATATGATGCTTCTTAACTGCGAGCAACAAACTCGGAAGATCTTCGATCCCGGCCTTCTCAAACGGGATCCTGTCCCTGGCATCGCCCAGGGCGAATACTCTTTCTCCCGACGGGGGAACCAGGTCATAGTCGACTACATAGTGCCCTTTCTCAACGAGCCGACTCATTACGTATGCTCCGATGAATCCGCTTCCACCCGTGACCAGAACTCTCGACATACTTAGTCGCCTTTCAATCATATTGGTTTAGTTTTCGTACTTAAGATCGAGAAGGGCACCTAAACGTATTCTCTATGTCCTTTGATCTTTATGTCAACTGTACAATTCTAGGCTGACTTCAAAGCCAATGGTGCGAACTGTACGTCGTCACTAGTCCTCAGATGTTTCCTCGACGGTTACCCTTGGGTTGATGCTGGAATGACATTAAGGGTTTACCAAATGCCATCGCGAATTCGATATCGATGCTCTTTGCAGGTTTGTTGACAGTGGGGGATCACTGCGAGGTTGATCGGCCTGCATTTCCGCTTATTAAGGAGTATAGGGTTCCACTTCGATTGCCGGAATTTCTAGCAAGTGCTTCTTGCTAAGTTCGACGGGAAGTGACTCTCAGATCATTATGGCTAGGTGCCATCTGTGGGCCTTCGCCGAAGCATCCGGCAGAGGCTTGATTATCCTCACTCAGGTTTCCGCGCGGAAACGTTTCGGTCTTCTTATCCCCTGAGTACTGAGGTTAAACTCAAGGGCTATTACGTCTGGTCATCCAGCGCAGAAACACGTCTCTCGTGGCCGACCTCACGCGAAGCGATCCCGCATCCGGCGAACCGTTTGTTCGAAGCCGATTTGCGAAGGTTCTCAGACAAGCGTTATATCGACAGTTCGCGATACCCTTTTGCAGTGAGGGGACTATGAGCTCTTCAGGCAGGGTCTTTCTGAGGGAAGCCACTGGGCTGGTCAGAAGTCTAACAGCCTTCGATGCTTACGCTCTAGGAATAGTCGGAATAACGCCCGGCGTTACCATCGTTCTATGGTACGTCTATATCACATTCTTGTACCCGGGGGCGGACATGGTATGGACCGCTATAGGCTCACTTCCCATCGGTCTGGTCTATGCAGGTGGTTACTATCTGATGTCGATTTCGATGCCCAGGAGCGGAGGCGAGTACGTCTGGGGAAGCAGAATCATTCATCCTCTCTGGGGATTTCTGCCAAATTGGATGTATATGTATGCACAAGTGTTCTGCTTAGGGTATCTTGCCGCAACCATCGGAGGTGGGTACTTAGCCCCGTACCTTTCAATACTAGCAAGCTTTTACAATAACCCGTCACTGGGCAACTGGGCTTCGACGGTTTCAAGTCCAAACGGCGCATTCGCGTTATCCTTGGCGGTCATATGGGTAAGCCTCCTCATCAACATCAGGGGCATTCGTGCTTATGCCGCGGCAACGGCCATAATGTTTGTTATTGCAATGGCTGGCGTAGTACTCACCTTTGTATTGCTTGCGACGACCAACAATCAAGCATTTCAAGCTGCGTTTAACCACTATGCGGCATCATACAACACCAGCTATCAGGGAATAATCGACTTAGCAGAGAGCAACGGATGGAAGCCGCAACCACCAGCATTTGATCAAACATCATTCGCCCTCGTTTACATGGCCGGGACGAGTCTAGCTACAGCGTGGCCGGTCCTTGCTGCGGGCGAGATTAGAGCCCCGCAGAAATCCATGTTCTGGGGCACCGTTGGGGCAGTCCTTACCTCTGGCGTCATATTCGTGTTGGGAGCCGTGCTCTTCTACAACACAGTGGGAGACACGTTTGCCAAGGCTTTCTCATTTGTTGCCTTCTCCGGATCAGTGACGAATCCTCTTCCTGCAGCGCCGTACATCCAATACCTGACGAGCATGGTAACGCAAAACAGTGCAATCATTTTCTTCCTTGGATTCAGCTACGTGGTGTGGATCATAATCATAATGCCAGCATACTATGTTATCATAAGTCGGTCAATGTTCGCGTGGAGTTTCGATAGACTGCTCCCGTCCTTATTCGCGAATATCAGTGACCGACTTCATGCGCCGATCAATGCCCTCTGCATAACCGCTCTGATAGGCACGTTTGCGGCGTACTTGACGGTTTACACAACTATCTTGGGATTCGTATTCAACATAACTCTCGCGGTCGTCTCGTCCTTCGTTTTCGTTGGGATAGCGGCGGCTGTCTTCCCATACAGCAAGAAGGCTCGCAAGATCTACGAGTCTGCCCCGGCAATTGTGAGGACAAATATCGGCGGCCTACCTTTAATCACAGTACTCGGAGTCATTATCGCGGCTGTGTTCGCATGGATGACCTACCTAGGCCTCATAAGTCCAGCCTTGAGTGGGCCAGTAAACCCTGCGTCAGTCACACTTTGGATCGGGGTATACGTCACAGCAATCGTCCTGTACTTTGTTGCCAAGGCATATCACAAGAGGCATGGGCTAGACATCGACCTCGCGTTCCAAGAAATCCCACCGGAATAGCCGCTGCCACTTCCTTTACGATCTTTCTTGTCTCTGGCGACCCAGCCAGCTAGGTTTTCCTATGTTATATGCTGCGAGAGAGACGTTAGAGCAATCAGTAGCAAGTCTTCAGGTGGCAGGATTGACTGAACAGATGCGAAGGCCAGTCGAGCAATCGAAGAAGACGGTTCTTTATCGAGAAGCCAATGGAATGCAGCATGAGATCGAGCTACCGCTGACCTCAAGGGTTGATATTTCCGAGATTGTGAGGCAACTGCAGTTGCCCAACTACGTTGACACAGAATACTTTCCCATGCAAACCGCTGTCCTTGCAATATGGGCATCTGACAGAGCGCAAGAACTCCGTCGTCTGTATCCTGAAGCATTCAAAGAACTGCGCACTAGGGCATCCATTAGTGCGCTACTCCTCGGAGGCGCGTCACTAAAACTGCGTTGTCGACACGCAAACGGAAGTGGACCACTGTCCCGTAGAATAGACGATGTGGACTTCACTGTCCCAAAGGCACAAGGCGCCGATTTCTACAAACTTCTCCTGAACATGCACAAGGCCTTTGGCACGCAATTCACCTTCTTCGGAACAACTGGCGACAAAACGTTCAACGCACTGAACGAAGGGCGCAGATATCGAATTAGAACAATAAATGGGCTCGCGGAAACTGGACTCCCCATGGTTTGCGCATCAGACATTTTCTGCGACCACATGAACCTACGACACAAAATTGATGTCAGGGACTCCTATGAGGAAGCTAGAGCGAATCTACATACGATAAGCTTAGAGAACATAATATTGTCCAAAAGCCAATTCATCACAGATGTGCCTAGGACAGATCTCGATAGTCTGAGCGAGCATCACCAGACGTTCAGGGTAATACCATACACGTACTACCGACCTGACAGAATAATTCTTGGAATGGAGGAGAAGGATGCCAAAGACATCTGCGCACTCTTTCTTGACCACAAGATAGGAGAGGGACATGACGAGGTCAACGCTTCTAAGCTGACGAAAGTTCTCGAGAAGGATAATAAACTCGCGATGACCGTTACAATGAACCTTTCAAATCTGACAGTCAGGGTCGGGAAACTGCAGGAATGGTTGAACGACTCAGAACTTTCGACGGTCTTGACGCGACTAAATGAGTTGTTGCGCCTTCTCCCAAAGATCGACAAGAAATGGAATAGGCCTTGGTGGAACGTTGATGTGGAAACCCCTTCACTAAAATAGGTGGATTACCTTCTCAATTGACTCCTCCGTTATTCCCCCGTGTGCAACCAGGAGAGGGATCTTGAACAATGCTGGGCGGCAGCTGCCGCTCTATTGTATGATTCCTTCGTCTGCGTCTATCCTCTCGACATGTCTCACGTCATGTGCGACGAATATTCTTTGTGCCCACGACACCTCTTCCTTGCCATCAATTGTGAGGAAGTCCTTCCAATTGTTGACCGCAACCTCAAGGTTATCTGGCCTGCCAGAGAGAGGTTCCAGAGCAATATGATAGTAGTCTCTCCAACCACCGTAGTTTGCCCAGAGCATTTGATGTGGTAGCCTTTCTGCGGTGAAGGAAAATCCGATCGCTTCCATTCTATCCTCATTGATAAGAGCACACCAAGAGTCCCGAAGTCTTGAGGTGTAAAGGTTCTCTGCGGTGCGCGCACAGGGGTCGCCAACCTTGCTAAGATCCACGGTCTTGTTGTGCCTGTCGACAGTTTCAGGCCAAGGGATCTCGTCCCCCATCTTGCCTAGGCGATCGTCCGCTGAAAATCCCACCTTTAGTTTCGATACCTCATGTGGCAATAGTATTCTGTTGCCAGGGTTTATGCAAAGTGTATTGTGGCCGCTATAGTGGTATTCCAGCCTCTCGTTGGAGAGATTCCGCAACTTATAGTCGAGACGAAGTGAGGCTTCGTTTCTCGAAATTGAAAGGCGCTTACGTATCGACAGAGGATAAATCTTGCAGGTACATCTCATGCGGACGCTGATT
>Ga0315280_10004511_pt1 | contig 20486 bp, 15 predicted proteins | sample YL17G06_40_MG_FD_203697 | JGI IMG/M metagenome (GOLD analysis project Ga0315280, IMG submission 203697) | Sediment microbial communities from Yellowstone Lake, YNP, Wyoming, USA - YL17G06_40 | ecosystem: Environmental > Aquatic > Freshwater > Lake > Sediment | place: USA: Wyoming | collected... | reverse complement strand
GTTCGAGTCACACTCCATTCCACATCCGAGAATGAACTGCGCTCTACGGAAGCGGCACTGCGGCCAACCACCTCCTCCCGTACCGCCCCGAGACTCTCGCCGGCGCCGCCGAGCTGAGGCAGCACCACACCTATCGTACACCATTGGACGCCCGACCAGCGCACCTTGTTCCGCGCAGGCGGCACACGGCGCACCCGCGAACGACACCGGGACAACTGGGAAGGTGGTGTCCTGTGCGAGTGGCCCTCGTCTTCTCCGCCACCGTACTCGTACCGCTCTCGACCGGCGCCCGCGCTGACTCCTTCGCCCTCGTCCGTGACGGTCGGCCCGTCGCGACGATCGTCCTGGCGGCCGAGCCGTCCGCGGCGGCCGACCTCGCCGCGACCGAACTCCGCGAGCACGTGCGCAAGATAACGGGCGCGCTCCTTCCTATCGCGTACGACGATTCGCCGGTCGAAGGGCCGAAGATCCTCGTGGGCGAGAGCGCCCTGACCAGGGCTCTCGGCCTCCGCTCGATGAGCTTCGGAAGCCAAGAGTACATGGTCCGCATTCGACCCGACACGCTGGTCCTGATCGGCCGCGATGGCGCCGGCGAAGCGGCATCGTCGGTCCTGCCCGCCTGGGGCGAGGGCCGGTTCGGGGCAGGTCTCGTGTTCGACGGCCAGGCCGCTGCCCTGTCGATTCCGGACTGCGGCTTCAGCGACGACGAGGGGACGCTTGAGGCCTGGATGATGGTGCCGCCCGAGCTGCGGCCGACGGCCGGCACCATCCTGCGCCTCGACGGCGGCAACCCCTGGACGTACCACATCATCGAGCGCGAGCCGGGCACGTCGCGCATCTCCTACATGACCTACGACGGCCAGACTGTGAACAGCGTGTGGTCGGCGGAGCTGCCGCCTGGCTGGCACCATGTGATGGGCACGCACAGCCGTGCCACCGGCGGCGTCGAGCTGTTCATCGACGGGCGAAGCTGCGGAACGGCCACATTCGGGGTGACGACCTGCGCGCACGCGGTCCTCAACATCGGCGCCCTGGCCGACGGGCAACGGGCGAACCTGTTCGCCGGCGGCATCGATGAGGTGCGCGTGTCTCGGTCGATCCGTCCGCCGCCGCCCGACGGCGGGCCGACGGAACCGGGGGAGGCGGACGCGGACACGACCCTCCTGCTGCGCTGTGACGAGGGACGCGGCCTGCCGCGGGACTCGAGCGGCAGGGCGCGCGTGCCTCTCGCCCTACCCGGGCCGTTCGACGATAACGGCACCCTGTACGCCACCTACGACTTCCTCGAGCGCTTCTGTGGCGTGCGCTGGTACATCCCCAGTGAGATCGGCACCGTCTGCCCCACCAGCACCAGCCTGGAGGTCAGCGGGGAGGACGTTCGGCGGTCGCCCGACATGATCCACCGATGGATCACGCCCACGGCCCTGTACATTCCGACCCCCTCGGGCCCTGTGCCCGCCGAGGACGTCGCGCTGTGGAAGCTCCGCATGAGGATCGGCGGCCGCAACTTCTGGGTGTGCCACTCATTCTACGGCTACTACGACCGCTTCCTCACCACACACCCCGACTGGTTCGCTCAAGGGTACGAGGGCCGGCCGCCGCAGATGTGCTACACCAATCCGGAGTTCATCGCGCAGGTCGTCCAGGACGCTCGGGACTACTTCGACGGCAAGGGCGCGCTCCCTGGAGCTACCGCGGTCGGCGATGTGTTCGGCCTGGTTCCGATGGACAACATGAGCTGGTGCAAGTGCGACCGCTGCCAGGCAGAGCTGAACCAGGCCGAGATGGGAAACCCCCAGTTCTCGAACGGTAAGGCCAGCGAGTACATCTTCCGGTTCGTCAACAAGGTTGCGACCGAGGTGCGCAAGACGCACCCCGACAAGTGGATCGGAGCGTTGGCCTACTCCGACTACGCATACTACCCCGAGGGGGTGGAGCTAGAGCCCAACATCGTGGTCCAGATGTGCCTCCACACCCGCAACTGGTGGTGCCCCTCGATGGAGCGCAACGACCTGAAGGTGCTCAACACCTGGGCCCGCCGCGAAGGTGCGCGCCGACCGCTCTACCTGTGGCTCTACTACTGCTTCCCGGCCCTCCAGGCCCAGTACGAGCATCACGGCGTGTTCCCGAGCTTCTTCGCTCACACGGTCGTGAAGCAGATGGCGCTGTACCACGAGGCGGGCATCGAGGGCATCTTCATGGAACACTCCAGCGAGTGCGAGCAGACGCATCTGATGGACGTGCCGGACATCTACGTCACCCTGAAGCTCGCCGACGATCCCTCGCTCGACGGGGACGCGCTGATCGATGAGTTCTTCACGCGCTTCTACGGCGCGGCGGCCGAACCGATGCGCCGTCTATACGAACGCATCGAGCAGACGTACTGCAGCCCGGGGAGCTACCCGCCGGAGATTCAGTCCTCGCCTGCGCACCAGCATCAGACCGAGGAGCTTGCGTGGAAGTGGCTCGGCACCAGCGAGCGCATGGCGGAGTTCGGCGGGCTGCTCGCGGAGGCTGAGCGAACCGCGGCAACGGACGTGGAGAAGCAGCGCGTCGGGCTTTTCCGCAAGGGCATCTGGGAGCACATGACCGAAGGTCGGCGGCAGTGGGTGCACAAGACCGCCGGCGCCGGGCAGTGACAGCGTCCTGCTGTGCGTGGGGAGTGGTCGTGGATGCGGATACTTCTGCCTGTTGTGCTGGTGGCCGGCTTCCTGCTCGTGCGTCTGGTCGTATACTGCGCCAGGATGCGGACCTGGCCTACGCTCGGCGCCGCCCTCGTCGGCTGCGTCGTGGGCGGGGCAGCCGGGGCGTGGGCGGCGGAACAACTATACCTCATGTACTACGGAGGCGGCGACCCGGTGGCTGATCTCATCGTCGGTCTGTGCTACGGCCTGCTCCCCGGAGCGGCCGCGCTTGGGTGGGCGGGGGTGGGGCTTTGCCGCTTGAGGGCCAAGGCCTAGCCTGTCCTGACAATAGTTAGGCTAATCTAAGTTTAGGGGTCTTCCGGTACTCACATAGTGCTATACTCGCCTTCGTAGGGGACGGGCTCGTGCGACAGCGTGCGAACACCGGGCCTAGGAGTGTGACGAATGCAGGAGATGAGTATAGCAGTCTGGATCCTCGCGCTGACGATCGTCATCAGCGCCAGCCTCGTCACGATGGGGATGACCGGGTGCGAGCCTGTGACGGGGCAGACACCGAGTACCGTCGACGTCTCGGCGACAACCGCCGACAGGTTCCAGCCCGAGGTGATCCTCGTGTCCATCGACGACCAGGTCCGCTGGACGAACGACGACACCGACCGACACACGGTCACCGCGGACCAGGCTAACGCCGTAGCCGGCGGTCCGTCATCGGCGGCACAGTATCCGGCCGGCGTTCCCGCGGGCGAATCCTACGAGTGGACCGTTCCGGCGAACGCCGCGCCGGGCACCACCTGGTACTACCACTGCCAGTTCCACGGGGCCTCTGGCGACGGAACCGCCCAGGGGGCGGGAATGGCGGGCACCATCATCGTGCGGTAGGACGCAAACAGGCGGGCCGCCACAGGGCCTTCACTCGGGCCCGGTGGCCCGCCCGCATTCCTGGTACTTCGTGGCGGTGACGTGCGGGGGCGACGTCTGAGGTGTACAACGGCATGGTGTGGGGACATCGCGCGGCCGGGGCGCCGGCCCTAGGGGGCACAGCCGCACCCTCCGGTGCCGTCCTCGGCGCAGATCATGGCCCTCAGGGCGCTGCAGTATGTGCCGCGCTGGCACGCCGGCAGCAACTCCGACTCCTGCCGGAGGTTGTCCACCGCCAGCAACTGGACCTGCCGGTGCAGCTCCGCGACCTCCCGGGACAACTGGTCGACCCGGGCGGCGTCGGCCGGGGTGCCCGTGACGGCGAGCTCGGCGAGCTCGGCGTTCTTCTCCTGGTACGCCGCACGTAGTGGGGCCGCCTTCGCCTCGAACTGCTGCCTGAGCGACATCACCTGCGCGACCTGCTCAGGGGTGAGGGTCGGGCCGGCGGGTCCCATCGGCTGGCAAGCCGCGCGGGCGGCCGCTCTCGCGTACGAGTAGTGCGAGTAGGCGACCGACCCCACCGCGGCCACGTTGAACGCCAGCGAGACGATAAGCAGCGCGGGTAGCCAGTTGGACCTGTTCACCGTACATCCCCTCCGGTGTCAGCTACAAGCCGCGAATACGTGCCGCCCACCGAGTCGAGCGGCACCCGGTCGAGCATCTCGACCGGCCACTCGGCCACCACGCGAGCGCCGCGAGCCGCGGGGTCGCCAGCGCGGCCGATCTCCCTGCCCGTCACCCCGCCGAGCAGAACGGCGACCGCCGTCGCGCACGTCAAGGCGATGGTCGGCCGCAAGCGCCGGATCGCCGATCCTCCGGCATGGAGCGCGGAGCTGTCGATACTCGCCCAGACACGTCGGTTGAAGGCCGGACCCGGATCGAGCGCCTCATCGAACTCAAGACACTCCCAGACACGACGAGCCTTAGCCATCTCAGCCTGACAGCTCGCGCACGTGTCCAGGTGACGATCAATGGCGCCGCGCGTGCGTCCGTCCAGCGTGCCTGCGAGGTACCCCTCCAGCTTCCTCTGGACTACCACGCATCTCATCCGGGTCCACCTCCTCACTCGGTCGAGCTATCCCAAGTCGAGCTCGGCCGACAGCGTTTGCCTTGCGCGGTAGAGCATCGCCTCGACCGCCTTCTCCGTGCAGCCGAGGACCTCGGCGATCTCACGGTACGAGCGACCCTCATATCGACAGAGCAAGACCGCGATCCTCTGATTCTCAGGTAGCCGCTGGAGCGCTCCCTTGACCCTCGCGGTCAGGTCGCGCTGTAGCGCGACGCGCTCCGGCTCCATGCTTCGCGGCCCGCTGGGCTCCTCCCCAGCCGCCTCTGCCGCCGGTCGACGCTTGCGTTTGCGAGACTGCTCGATGCAGAGGTTCACCACAATCGGGTAGAGGAATGTCGAGAACTTCGCATCCGCCCGGTACCTCTCGCGACCGCGGTAGAGCCTTAAGAACGCCTCTTGCGCTACATCCTCCGCGTCATCATGCGCCGCCAAGTAACGCCGTGCCAGCGCGATGACCCGCTCGCGGTGACGGGTGACCAGGTCGTCGAATGCCGCCCGATCTCCGGCAGCGCTCCGGAGCATGAGCTCCTCGTCCGTGTGGTCCGCGTGGCCGGCCGTGGCGCGCGGTGCTCTCGGCGTCAACCGCGTGAAGCCCCTCTCCGGGGGGTGCAGGTGCACGCCAGCGTTCGCGCCTACGTTACCATAACGGCGGCTTCAGGGGCACCGGCGGAGCGCGGAGCCGGCGCCCCGAGCGGTGTTCCTAGGTGGTGAGGTGAGTGTCTGCGTGCGCCGGCTGCTCCGTGCCCGTGTCGGTCGTAGGGGCCTCTTCCTTCGCCTTGTCGGGGCACGCATCCGTGCACGCGTGGGCCTCCGCGCAACTGTGGGCGCACTGTCCTGCTTCGCCGGACTCCGCCGCCACGTTCTTGTGCAATGGGCAACCGCCCTCGGAAGCCAGCGCTGCGGGCGCGGCGTCAGGGGAGATCGGGCCATGCATGCCGCATCCACCAGTGCCGCCGGCCACATGGGCCGCCTTCATACCACAGCCGGCCCCCTCGTGCATACCGCAAGCGGCGCCGCGGCCGATCGCCGAGGTTCCCATCTGCGCTTGCCCTCGCTTGTCCGCCGCGTACGACATCGCGAACGCCGCGCCGATGCCGATGACAACGGCCAACCCGTAGATAACTACCTTCCTGTTCATCCATCCGCCTCCGGATTCGTCAATGCCCGCGGCCGGTTGCTGGGGTCTCGCCTGATTCCCAGGCCTCTGGGCCGGTGATCGCGCGGACGCACCGCCCGCGCGTGGTTGTCCATTCTGTGGAACGCGCCTCGCGACGCGAACCCTCGCGCTCAGCCCTCGATCGCCCGCAGCCAGTGACGCAGGGCAGACAGGCATCGGCGGCAAGACGGACCGCCCGAGCCCACCCCCGAGGCTGCTCGGTCTGCCCTCACCCCGCCCTCCCCTTCGCCAAGCTCAGCGTCAGGCACCCCTCTCCCTAGGGAAGAGGGGCCGGGGGTGAGGGCAGAAGAGGCCGGCCACGGGCTCTAGGTTGCCGCCAATAGGGCAGACAGGTGCAACGGCTGCGGGAGCCGAGAGGGACGCAACGGGCGGCGCTCCTACTCCGCTTGAACCAGCAGCAGCGGACACCGGACCCTCGCCGCGAGACGTTGCGTGAAGCTCCCCTCGAGGAGTGCTCCCAGGCCTCCGCGCCCGTGGCCCGCAAGCACAACAAGGTCCGGCCGGAGGCGGCTCGCCTGCATGGCCACGCAGCGCACCGCGTCTCCGCGCGCCACCTGAGTCTCCACGGCCACTCCCGTTGCCGCGAAGCTGTCGGACATGCTCCGCAGCGCCGCCTCAGCAGCCTCCTCCTGCATGTCGAGCAGGGCCCTCATCGTCGTGGGGAGCAGCACAGCCGTCCCTGCGTCGTTGCCCTCCATGGTGCGGGGAGTGGGAACTACCCACAGCAGATGAACGCTGGCCTCGAACGCTCGCGCCATGGAGGCGGCGGCTGACAGCGACGGCTCCTGGTCGTGTTCGCCGTCAACGGGCACGAGAATCGTCCGCGGAGCGTACTCGACCGGCTGGGTCGCATCCGGCCGCACCAGAAGGATAGGCAGAATGCCGCGTTGCATGACCTGCTGCGCGATGCTTCCGAACAGCACGTCGCGTATGCCGCCGCGCCCGTGACTGGACAGCGCGACTAGGTCCTGCTTGTACTCCTCGGCGTGCTCGATGATGCTCCGGGCCACGTCGCCCTCGCGAGCTTCGTGGACATGCAGTTCCACCGCGAGCCCGGCCTCTCTTAACCGCTCCGAGACCGATCCCAGGTACTCACCCGCCTCACTCGCCTCCGACAGATGCCGCTCCCCGTGGATGGACGCCGGCGGACGCCGCTCCAAGACATGGAGCAATGTGATCGTGGAGCCGAGCCCCTTACCCAAGCCAACCACGACATCAAGCGCGGCCTCAGCCAAACTCGACCCGTCGAGCGGTACAAGCACACGGGCGAAGCCATGCTCCCGTGAAGCGCCCATCAGCCTCACCTCCCTGTGAATGTCTGGTAGAGGAGGAATACGTTGAGAGCGATGATGAGCGCGGCGATGACCCAAATCGCGACCGTGGTGACGATGTGGTTCACCAGTACGCCCATCAGCCTCCGGTTCTGGGTGAAAAGCACGAGGGGCACCAGCGCGAAGGGGATGCCGAAGCTAAGCACCACCTGGCTGATCACAAGCACGCGCGTCGGATCGAGTCCCCAGACGATGACGATAAGCGAGGGGAGCATCGTCGCTCCTCGTCGCACCCAGACAGGAATCGTGCGATGCAGGAAACCCTGCATCACGATCTGACCCGACAGCGTACCCACGGCCGAGGACGACAGCCCGGACGCCAGCAGCGACACCCCGAAAGCCCAGCTAGCCGCCGGCCCGAGGAGTGGCGTCAGCGTCTTGTACGCCGTCTCGATGCTGCCGACATCGTGCAGCCCGGCCTTGTAGAAGGTTGACGCCGCCATGATGAGCATCGCCACGTTGATGAGCCCCGCGCCGCTCATCGCGATGAGGACGTCGGCGACCTCGAAGCGGAACAGCCTGCGTAGCCGCTCTGGGTCGGTGGTCACGATCCGCCCTTGGGTCAGCGCCGAGTGGAGGTAGATGACATGCGGCATCACGGTGGCGCCCAGTATGCCGCTTGCGAGCAACACGCTCTCCGTGCCGGCCAGCCTGGGCATAGCGATGGCCCACCCGATCTCGCCCCAGTCCGGCCTGTCCAGGATGGTCTCGACTACGTAGCACACCGCAATGACCCCGACGAGGATCGTGATGACCGCCTCGAGCGGCCGAAACCCGTGGCGCTGCAGACCGAGGATCAGGAATGTCGCGATCGCGGTCAGGATGCCGCCGACGATGAGCGGGCAGTGGAACAGGAGTTGGAACCCCACGGCCGCGCCCAGGAACTCGGCAAGGTCGGTGGCCATCGCTACGACCTCCGCCTGCAGCCACATGGCCCACACCACCGCACGCGAGTAGCGGTCGCGGCACTGCTCGGCCAGGTTGCGCCCCGTTGCTATCCCGAGCTTCGCCGACAGCGACTGGATCAACATCGCCATCAGGTTGCTGGCCACGATCACCCATACCAGCATGTAGCCGAACTCAGCGCCGCCCTGGATGTTGGTGGCGAAGTTGCCGGGGTCCATGTAAGCAACACAGGCGATGAACGCCGGCCCCAGGAAGGGCAGCAGGCGCGCGACAAACCCCCTCTTGCTGGTGCCGGCAAGGACTTCGCCAGCCGCGGCGAGCGTCGCCTCATCGCTGATCGCGCCTGGTCGGCTCATCCGCCACCTCTCTTGGCCCGACCAATGGGGGGCGGTACCACTGATGCCAGCAGCACCAAGACCGTGCCCGCCAGACAGGCGTACGGCACGACATAACCAACTCTATCATACGCGGTGAAACTCGCCTTGGCCTCCACGGACCCGACGACCACGCCCTCGTCGCCGACCGCCAGCGAGCCGGTCACGTTGCCGTACGGGTCGATGATCTGCGAGATCCCGGAGCTGGCGGAGCGCACGATCCACCGCCGATGCTCGACCGCGCGGGCCGGGGCCATCCACGAGTGCTGGATGTGCTCGGTGACACCCCAGGTCATCTCGTCGAAGTTGGGCACAACGAGCAGCTCGGCGCCGTTCCGTACCAGGCCGCGGGTGACGCTCGCGAAGTCGACGTCGTAACAGATGGCGACGCCGAGACGCCCGAGGCTGGTGGCGAACGCCGGCAGCTCCCGGCCGGGAACGCCGTCGTTGAAGAACTGGATCGGGTGGTGCTTGTGATAGGTGCCCACAGCCGATCCGTCGGGCGCGAGAATCAGCGCGGCGTTGTAGAAGCCCCTCTCGTCGTCGCGCCCCGGAACACGCTCCTTGCAGCCCACGACGACATAGGCGCCGGCGCCCCGGGCGCCGCTGGCTAACTCCGCGAGAAGCCCGGGGTCTTCGAGCGGGAACTCCGTGAGGGCGTACTCGGGGCACACGATCAGGCGCGCGCCACGGCCGCCCGCCTCCGCGATGAGCTCCTCCAGCCGCGACGGGTCACCCATCTCCGTCTGCACCGCGCCGGCGACCACCGACCGCTCGGCCGGCTCCGGCGACCGGACCGGCACCAGCCCCAGCAGCGCGGCGGCGGCCACGGTCCCTACTGTGGAGGCCCATGCAACCCACCGGCGCCCTCGCAGGAAGAGCCACGCCAGGCCGCAGTTCGATGCCACGATCAGGAACGTCAGCCCGTAGACCCCCACTACGCTGGCGAGTTGCAGCACCTGCGGAGAGGTCACCTGGGAGAGCCCAAGCTGCAGCCACGAGAAGCGGAAGAACCAGATCTCACAGCGAAACAGGTCGATGCCGGTCCACAGCACTGGGGCGAGCGCGAGTGCGGCGCCGAGGCCCCACCTCCGCAGCACGCGCTCCAGAACGAGCGCGAACGCCCACACCGTGAAGGCGAGGATACCCCAGAGCGCGACTGCGGCGGGGCCGAAGATGCGCGTGAACCACCACAGGCTGCCCCCGTAGAACAGCAAGCCCCACAGCAGGCCGAGCAGTCTGGTGGCCGGCGGGGAGGCGCCGACGATCGCCGCGAACAGCGGCAGCAGCGCCACCCATGCAAGCGGAGCGTACCCCCACGGCGGGAACGAGGCAAAGGCCAGGGCAGACGAGAGGAGCACCAGAAGCAGTCGCGCCGGAAGGCCAAGTAGAACCTCCCGGCGCGGCGTTCCCGCACGGTTGCCGTCCCGCGGACGGGCCATACCGATCACCCCCGATGCCGGTTAGTGCCGGGGAGTGACGCGATCGGTCGAGCGGTGTTACCTCGCGGCCCGGCTTCTTGTGCCTGTGCCGACGGGCTAGCGCTCGGCAACTCGGTGGGTGACGTCGCGCAGCACCGTCTCTTCGCCCGTGGTACTCACGCGCTTCACCTCTAGGCGCGGTCTGGAAGTCGTGTACGCTGTCTCCGCGAATGTAACAGCCGATCCGTCCCACCCGAGGATGATGATGCCGGAGGCCGCGGTCCAGCGCCCCTTGGCAAGCACCGCCGGCTCCTCCTGCCCGAGAGGCAGCCGGGCCACGCAGACGTAGCTGAGCCATGGCATCCCGCCCGGGGTCGCGCCGTGCGGCTCGACCACGGAAGTCGCCAGGCTGAGGTACACGACCGCCGATGGAAACAGCCTCGCCCGCGGGGCGCATTGCCCATCGGGCAGCTCGATCGCCGACGGCTCGCCGCCGTCGTGCGGAATGAGCAGCAGCCTGTCCGGCCGATCGGACACGAGGATCCCGGGCTCGGAGACGCTGAGGACTTGGGGCAGCAGACCGGACCTGATCACCGCCGGCTCCCCGCCGTCGAGCGGGAACCGGATCAGGTCCAGCGCCGCCTCCGTCCCGTCCACGTAATGCATGCTGATCGTCGGCCGGCGCTCGCGGTACTCGCGGGAGGCCTTGTCGTAGGCGTCAGCCAGCCACCCCAGAACGTAGACCGCGTCGCCAGCCGGGCTGAAGGCCGCCTCGTAGAACCGCCCACCGTCCGCCAGCCTCTCAAACCCACGGTCGGGTCGCAGTATCCACAGGGCGGAGTCCATGGTGCCCCTCGCCAGGATCGCGGCAGTTCGACCGTCGGGCGCCAGGACCAGGCGCCCGGTGGGCACCTTCACGGGGCGCGCGGTGATCGGCTGCAACACGCCGGAGTCGGATGTCAAGAACAGGGCCGTCGCTGAGCCGTAGCGGAGAGGCCAGACCAGCCAGTCAGCGCCCGTCCGGGGATCGACGCAATCCGAGGTGCGCGCGAACTCGTGGAACTCACCGCGTCCGGGGTCCGCCACGATGGTCGCGTCTTCGGAGGGAAGGGCTGGGCCGATGTCGCTGCTAGACCCGACCGACGTGGCACAGCCCACAAGCAGCTCGGCGCTCGAGCGATCGGCCAGCCACGCCGAGTAAGCCTCATGCTGGGCACGTGCGTCGTCGCCCGGCCTGGACCAGAACTTCACGTTCCTGGGCGCCTCGGCCGGTCGGGAGCCGCCCCGGACTTCGGTCCAGCGCTGCTCGATCTGATGCGTATCGGCGCTCGACACCTTGATGGTGTACCCCCCGGAGTCCACAGGCCTCAAGTTCAGCGGATCGTAGGCGAGGTTGGCGCCGAGCGGGTCCATCGGGAGATGGGTCAGGTACGGCCCCTGCCACTTCCCGGCAAGCGGGACGCGGTTGCCGCTCGCATCCAACCCTCCGGTCGGCGCGGTGGCGGCGGTGAGAGCTTCGAGGTTGGTCGGGTAAGCGCCCATGTCGGCGACGAACGCTTGGAAGGCCAGATCGACGACGGTAAGGGCCGGATCGACGGCCGACGTACCGACTCCCGCCCTGCTCACCCCGACAGCCGCCGTCACGAGGCAGACCACCAGGAGCGTCGCCACCATCCCGCGTCGACGGGCGAGCACGATGAGCAGAACTGCGGCGACCAAGACTGTGCCGCACGCGACCCACGGCACCCAAGCCCCACGCCGTGAGCTCCGGGCTGCGCCCTCCGTTGCCGGCTTGGCCGCGGCCGGCCGAGCCGACTCCGCCGGCAACGTGAGCGACACGGGTATGACCGCGCCCGAGCCGGCCACGCGTCTGAGCACCTGGGGCATGTTCTCGCGCAATGCGGCGGCGGCTTCGGCGCTCGCACGGCCCTTGCGGTCGACCAGCACGTGGTAGTCAGTCGGGCGGCCCGGGGCGGGCGAGAACTCCAGGTCCACCATCTCGGTGCGGGCGAGCAGCCCGTAGAACCGCGTCGCGTGGCGCTCCGACAGACCGGTGCGGAGGTCCGCATCGGACCACTCATCCGCCCGGTAGGACAGGTCATCGTACGGGAGCGCGCCCGCTGCGGAGTACTCGCACAACAGCGCTGGGCCGCCTGTCCGCGTGGCCTGGCGCCTGAAGGTCCCGTACGTGCTGCCGCGCCCCAACATCGTCGGCTTGCCGGACAGCCATGTGGTGGCGATCGTGTCGCAATCGACCGGCGCGTCGTCGATGAGACACAGCAACAGGGAGGTAAGCTCCGGGGCGCTGCCGCGGGACACCTCGAGCGGGTAGAACAGCTTCTCCACCTCGAAGCGGATGCCCAGCGGCGACACCTCCATCACCGTGGGCGTGCGCTCGGCGGCCCCGGGCAGGAGCCGCACAGCCACGAACGCGAAACCCTTGTCCACGTACGGCTTCAGCGACGAGCCGACCTCCTCCACGACCGCGTACCCGTTATCGGTCAGCCACTTGACGAGGGCCTTCTCACCGGTAGCGGACAGCACGCTCGCGTCGTACTGACCCACCTCGCGACGCGAGTGGACAGTAACCGCCGGCGCCTCCGAAGGGGCACCCAGCGGAGCGTCCTCCGTGGCGACGCCTTTTGAAGCGCCCGCCCTTCCCCGAGGCTCACGCACCGGCTCGATGTCGGTGATCACGCGCGGGTTGGTGTGCAGGAACACCTCATCGATGAACCGCGCCTCAGCCTCGAAAACGTCGCTGGGAACCCGCGGCACCGGCACCACCCACGCGAACTCCGATGCGGGGCCCTGGTACGTGGTCTGCAGCAGCAGAACTTCGTCGGCGCCTTCGCGGACGATGACCGCCCTTTGGGCGGCTGACGACGGGCGGCCAGCGTCGCCCATCGCCTGGGTGGGAACGAAGACTCCGTCGCCGACAGCGGGGCACGCCATGACGATGAGCAGAAGCGCGGTTGCCGCCCCTGCGCTGGCTGACCGGGTGGTGGAATAGCCCCTGTGCACTGCCGTTCCTCCTCGTGCGTCGTCGCCCCGCAGCAAACCACCCACCGGCCGCTCGCGCAAGGCCCGTCAGAGCTGACACATCAGCCGCTAGCGTATTCGAGGACAACTGCGGCCACTCCTGGAAACACGTGGACAGTATGGCGCCGGCCACCAGCGGCCATAGGCTACGAGGTCCACGGAATAGCGGTGAAGGGGAGGCGGACCATGGGGCATGATCCCGCGGCCCGAGCGACACGTGCCCGGCGCGCGCGCTGGGTCGCGACCGCCCTGCTTCTCAGCGTCACCCTCGTCGTGGTGGTGTGCGCCACAGGGCGTCACAGGCAGCCGAAGCGACGCTCGTCGCGCGACCCGGTGAGGATCGGGCGGCAGGTCGTCGCGCCGGCGAAGCTCGGCGACCCGTGGCCACAACCTTGGCGCGACCAAGCGCACACGAGTCTCAGCCCGGCGGTCGGCCCCGTCGTGCCCGTGCGCCTGTGGGAGTACCGGCCGCCCTCCGACCCCGACCGCTCGTCCTCGGCCCAGGACATAGTCGGCGGGCTTCTCGTGGGCCGGAATGGCGCTGTGTACGTGCGGTACGGGGAGACACAGCCGCGGATGGTGGCCATAGGCCCCGACGGCGGAGAGTCGTGGACGATACCTGCTCCGCCCGTTCCGGCCCACGGCGGAATCGCGCTCACGCCCGACGGCACGATTCGTATGTGCGCGGGTGGCGAGGCCTACCTGATTGACCCCATCGGAGCTGTGAGCGAGATCGTCACGGCGCGGACCGACCGGCTGTCGACCGTGGGGCGGGACGGGACCCTCTACACGACCCAAGGCTCCTCCATAGCAGCCACCGCGCCCGACGGCTCGGAACTGTGGACGACAGCCGTCGAGGGGACGTTGGTGACCACCGGCCCGGTGATCGGGGACGACGGCGCGGTCTATGCGCTCGCGGCCACGCCGAGCGGCGGGTCACGGCTGTACGCGTTCGAGCCCGGCGGCGCCGAACGATGGTCGGCCGACCTGCAGGGCATTGCGGCCCACGACGGCGGGGTCTGCATCGGGGCTGACGGCACCCTATACTGCGGCACGGACTACGGGCTGTCCGCCGTCACCCGTGACGGGGTAGTGGCCTGGTCGACCGAGGTGAGGCCGGGCGTCAGACTCGTGCCCGCCGCGTCGCCCGACGGCACGATCTACGTATCGGGCGGCAACGCCATCAGCGCGGTCTCGCGCGACGGGCCCGTGAAGTGGCGGTATGAGGCCAGCGTGGGAGAAGCCGTCAAGGGCAATCTGGTGGTCGACGTACAAGGCTCGGTGTATGCCCGGTCCGACCGGAACGTGTGGGCTGTGAGGGCCGATGGCAAGTTCCGCTGGGTCGAGCGCTTCGACGCGGGAAACGGCCCGACGGCGAACGACACCGGCTACCTGGCCCTGGATGACGATGGCCGGCTCTACTGCGCGACGCCGCAGGGCGTGGTGATCGCGATCGGCCAAGCTCCGGATGCCGGCGGCAAGGGTCGGACATAGCACACGGGGCGGCTCCGAACCGGAACCGCCCCGCTAGAGCTCGACCGCCGGCCGGCGGGCGAGCGAATGCGTGCGTGCTAGTGTGGCTGGCCGCCGCCACCCGGCCTGAGCCGGTCGATCAGTATGACCTGCGGTACGATGACCGTGTTGCCAGACCAGTCGCTGACGGTCCACAGGATCGTGTTCGGGCCGAGGTGGTAGACCAAGGACGCGGCGTTGTTCGTCGCGATGGGATTGGTCGTCACATCGGCGTCGCAGATGTCGATCAGGCCCAACGGGGGCGTGAGTAGCTTGCCCCAGTAGACGAGGGCGGCCTGCACCTGGGCCCAGCTCCAACCGCCGGGGAACCAGTACTCATGCTCCGGCTGGAAGACATTGATCGTCGGCATCACGTAGCCGGGTGGGATGACCGGTGGCAGCGTATCCACGACGGTCACCTGGAAGCTGCCCCCTATCACGTTCCCGGACTCGTCGGATGCCGTGTACGCGACGGTACTGGTTCCCAGCGGGAACACAGTCCCGGAGCCCGGCGCGAACGTGAAGATCGGATCGGCGTCGCACGCGTCGGTGCCTGCGCCGAGGAACATGACTGCCGTTCCCGCTCTGGTCTCCTGCTCGACGACGATGTTCATGCCCGGGCCCACCACCCCGAACAGGGGCAGCGGGCTCGACTGGCCGGTGGGCGGCGAGGGATTCCAGCTACACGCCCACTGGACCAGAGCCGCGTCTGGCGGCTCCGTGTCTATCACCGTGATGAGCTGAGCCACCGTGGCCGTGTGAGACGCCGGGTTCTGGTTGCCGAAGTCGGGCCCGAAGTGATCCTCCGAGGTCCAGCGCAGGTCCCACTGCCCGAGCTGCAGGTACGTGTCTGGCAGCAGAGGGCTCCACGACCCTCCGCCGGCCATCCGGTACTCGCCCCGGAGCTTGCCCGTGCCGTCGTTGAAGAGAACCGGGAACTCGGGGTCCACCGAGTCGATGGCCATCGCACCGAAGGGCACCCCGTTGTTGATGTCGATGGTCCAGTCGCTCAGCGTCGGGCTAGCCGCCAGGGCGGCGTCCGGAGTGAACGTCGCCCGCAGGCTGAGGGCCGGGTACGTCGTCGGGTCGAGGCCCGACAGGTCGGTGCCGGACGGCACGTCCTGGTAGCCGGGTATCAGCGTCCCGCCCGAATCGAGCACATCCACCGCAAGGTCCGTGCCGCTGGGCACATCGGAAGTGTAGGTGAGGACGCCCCAACCGTTGTTCGGAGGATCCTGGAACATGCCGTCGATGAGCACGCTCGTGACGCTGCCCTGATCCACGTATGTGGAGTCATTGGTTGTCACGCGCTGGTAGTAGAGCAAGTTGGTGAACGCGTGCCCGACATAGGTCGTGCTGGCGGGCGGCGCGGCGACGCTCTCCGCGTGGAAGCCGTCGAGGGCCACGCCCCAAGGGTCCACAGGTTGCTGCGGAATGGTCTGGGACCAGTAGAACGCAGGGTCGGTCCAATGCACCGCTATGATGTAGTAGCTCCCGGCGGTAAGCTGCGGGCCTGGAAGGATGTCGCCCGAGCTGTACCACGTGGCGCCATTGATGCCCGTGACGCTGACCGGGCCGCTTTGCCAGATCAGGTTGTACGTCCCGTTCAGCGCGGCTCCCCGGTAGATCGTGAAGATCAGGTTGTGGTCATTGGTGTCAGGGAACCCCAGCCATTGTTCGATCTTGGTCACGCGCGTGCTGCGGTCGCAACGGAAGAAGTTCCCCCTCATGTACATCGGGCTCGGGTCGGGCCAGGACCCACCGGCCCCTCCGACAGTCCCGATGTTCACGGTCGCGGACGCCTGGGCGAGCATCACGTCGCCCGGGCGGGTACTGGTGTCGATGTTGATGAGGTTGGCCGGTCCGTTGGACTCCCAGTCGACCTGTGTCGTCTGCGTCCAATACGACCCGGCCGTAACCGAGCCGGCCAACGTCTGCTGCTCGACTGTCACATCGCGCGCGAAGATCACGGGCGGCCTGGCGTCTTGGGTCGAGCTCACGTAGTTAGACCAGTTGCTGTATCCCGGCCCGGTCTCGGACTGCGTGGTCAGCCGCTGCCAGTAAGCGTTCGAGCTCGGGCTGTAGGCCTCACCATTCGGCGGCGGGTAGCCCGCGTTCGAGGTCAGGCCTCGGGTCTCCTGGCCGAAGCTGACGGCCTGGGGCGACCCATTGGACCGCCAGTAGAACCCGACCGCGTGGTTCCATGATGTGGCGATCCGGTAGTACATCCCCGCCACGAGCGGCAACGCGATCGGTCCGGACGTGTAGAACCCGACACCGTCCCCCGTGACGGTCTGGGTGGTCTGGAGCACCGTGGTATAGGGGCCGTTCTGTGCAGCGGCCTCGTAGACCGAGAAGATCAGGGTCTCGACATCGCCGACGGGTATCTCGAGCCCGGCCTCGATCTGAGTCAGGTATGTAGCGGTGTCACATCGGTACTCATCGCCGCGGCTGCGGCCGGACCCAATGCTGTAGCTGCCGGGGGCGGTCCTGGAGGCCGTGCTCCCCACTTCGTCAAGCGTGCCGGTGCTGTAGAACCTCACCAACCAGTCCGTGAGAGACGGGGTCGAGACGCCGTCCAGCGACTCGAGCGTGGCCCGCGCCTGAAGCGAGGACCCGCTGAGCCCTGCCAGGCTGTCGCCCGACAGGACGGTCCTCCAGCCCGTGCCATCGTCGACCTCCACAGTTACCCTGGTGTTTGGGGGCGTGACCGTTCCGAAGATGATCGTATCCCAGCTCGTCACGCGCTCGGTGGCGCCGATGGGCAGAGACACGATCGTGCCCAACGGCGCGTAGCCTCCGCTAAGCTCCTGAACGGTTAGGCGCTGATAGTACCCATTCGTCGATCCGGTGAAAACGCCGTTGGCGGGAGCCGGACCGCTGCCGGAGAGCCCCTGCTGCGACTCTCCGAATGGCATGGGCACGGGGTGGATGGTGGGCGGGGGCGTGTTGTAGCGGAAGAAGGTCGGATTGTCCCAGGTGGTGGTGATCCTGTAGAACTTGCCGGCGACCAGAGGGACGTCGAGTGCGGGGGACTGGTACCATGTCTCGCCCAAGTCCGCCGTGGTGACGGTTGTCTGATCCTTGATCATGTACGGCCCACCGGCGGCTGATGCTTCGTAGACGGTGTACGTCAGCGTGGTCGCCGGTCCGGTCATATCGAGGTACATCTCGATGCGCCTCAGAGTCATCGAGGTGCTGCATACGAACTGATTGCCGCGCGAACCGGCGGGTCGGCTTACCAGGAGGTTCGGTCCCGGTACCGTGCCCTGCACGATGGCGCCTGACGAGCCAGGTCCGAGTATGACATCATCATCCGGGGCGGGCCGTGTCACAGTGTTGATGAGCAGATCCTGGTCGAAGTCGGCCTGGGTCGTCTGGCTCCACGTGCGGAGCACGGGGTTGCCCACCCCTCCGCCCCCGGTCCGGCCGGCCCGCACCCGGTAGTAGTAGAGTCCGCCATCGCCGAGATCGCTGAACGTCTCGGACTGTGGGTCGCTACCGGGCAGAACCTGGTCTGTTGCCACCTGGTTGACGAATCCGGAATCGGTCGCGCATTCGACGTCGTAGAACTCGGCGGTCGGGTCCAATCCGGTCCACCGCACGGTGTTGGTCGTGCCCTCTGTGTAGACTGGTTCGGGGAGCATCGTGGGCCTGGCAAGCTCCCCTGCCTGCTGTATCTCGACGTTGAACGTTGCTGCCGAGGTGTTGCCTGAGTCGTCCGTCGCGGTGACCGCCACAGCCGTGGTGCCCACGGGGAACGAGGTACCCGAGGGCGGATCGAAGGTCACGGACACCGCCGTGTCACAGACATCATCGGGAACCACGGTGAAGTCCACGATGCGCGAGCCACTACCCGGCGGAGACTCCTCCGTCTGGATCGTGCCTCCGTCCGACACCGAGCCCGTGTCGGGCCCGGCGGCCCACTGCACGGGCGCGGGGGGGTCGGGTGGAGCGGTGTCGACCACGGTTATGGTGAACGTGCACACGCTGGAGTTGGCCCGCGCGTCGGTGACTACGTATGACACCAGGGTGGTTCCGAGAGGGAAGATGGAGCCCTCACTATAGCCGGGAGGCACGGAGCCCTGGTAGGTAACCGTCGGCGAGGGGTCCACCCCGTCCACGCCGGTGATCGTCCAGTCGATCGGAGTGCCCCCCCGCTGAACCTGTTCCACGCCGGCCAGGGTGACGTCGAAGCCCTCCACCGTGCCCGTCTGGGTGCCGCCGCCGGGGAGCGGGTAGCTGTAGGAGACCCTGATGGTGGGCGGATCGGCATCTGTGACGACCCGCACGGTGAACGTGCGCGTGACGCTGTGGCCCGAGTCGTCCGTGACCGTGACGTCCACCAGGGTGTCGCCTACCGGGAAGTTGGTCCCGGAGGCTGGATCGAACGTCAAGCCGAGATAGACGTCGCACGCGTCGGCCGCGTCGGAGCCCACGAAGTTCAGCCTGCGGAAGCCGCCCGGCGTGCCCTCGGTGACGGTCAACACGTCCGGGTTGGGGTCGTCCAGCGGCACGACGTCAACTGTGCCGCTGTCGACGGGTGTGCCCTGACTCGGGTCGGTCTCCCACTGCACTTGGGTGATCGTCGGCGGCGTGGTGTCTACTATAGTCACGGTAATGGTGATCGTGGACACGTCGGCCCCGCCGTTGGCCGTGACGGTGCAGGTGATCGTGGTAGTGCCGAGGGGAAAGGTGCCTCCCGTGGCATAGGCGGGCGGGTCCACGTCAAGAGTAGGGGCGGGGTCTACGGCGTCGCCCGGGGTCAGTGCCAATGTGACATCGGTACCGGCCGGAGCATCCTGCTCGTACGCGCCGATAGGGAGGGTTTGCCCGTCGTTCAGCGTGATCGGACCTGTAGGGGTCCCGGCGTATGTGTACGTGACGTCCAGCCAGGGGAGCGCCCAGCCCGTTGACGCCAGCGCGACCATGACCAGGGCTGAGGCCAAGAGGATTCGGCTATGAGGACTCATTACGCCCCTCCCGATTCCAAGTACATGCTAGACACTGTGGACATATCTTACCCGCGGGACAGGCAAAAGCAAACCTGACCCAGGCGGCGCGAATCGGCCCGAATCGGCGACTCGGGTCGTACACACACAGGATACGCCGGCTCTCGTCCGGCCCCTTCCCCGGGAGGCGGCGCGTCGCACCTGGACCTACACGACAGTGGGCGGCGGTAGCCGCCGCCCACCACGCCGTAGGTGCTATCCAACGCCCCTGGGGGCGCTCACTGGATGGTGAAGCTTATGACCTGGGCGCTCTCGTCGTAGCTCGCGCTTCCGCCCAGCTTGTCGGCGAGGACCTTGAACGCGGCGCAAGGATGGCTGTTTTTCACATACGCGTCCTTGGGCCCGTCCCCGATCTTCAGCGATGTGCACGTGTCGCCCTTGCAGATCGTCACGCGCTGGGCGTCCTTGTCCCACTCGTACTTGGCGCCGACGGCCTTGCAGACGGGCTCGATCTGAACGAACTTCGTGTCATGCCTCGTGAACGGGGCGATGTCATTGCGAATCGCCTTGCTGTTCACCTTCACGGTGATCGCCGCGGCCAAGGAGGCGCTGGTCAGAGCCACGACAAGCACAGCGGCCAGCGCGAGCCACGCGTACCTACGCATCGACACCACCTCCATGGGTCCCTTCCACAGTCTACGACGTTTCCGCCCCCTCATTGGTTTCGCATCGCCCGCTGGGTCCCCCACGACAGGCCTTGGGCCCCGGCGCGCGGAACAGCCCGAGGGAACGAGCGGAGGATCTCACATGCGGAGTGCATCCTGGTCCCGGTTTGTGATCCCTGCACCTCCGGCGACGCAGGGGAGGTCCGCACCCAATAGGCGGTAACTTAGATGGTCTGGCAAAAAGGTGAAGGGGATGGGGCGGCCGTAGACAGTGCGCATGGACAGCAGAGACCTGATCGAGGCGGAGTCGTGGGAGCGGGTAGTGTCGTGCTTGCCGGCTGGTTGCGAGGAGGCGGCGCGAGAGCGCGGGGCGCTGATGCGTCGGCGCGAGATACGGTCTGCGGCAGACCTGTTGCGGCTGTCGATGGCCTACTCGACGTGCGACCTGCCGCTGCGGGCTACGGCCTGCTGGGCGGC
>Ga0315280_10004509_pt1 | contig 20489 bp, 16 predicted proteins | sample YL17G06_40_MG_FD_203697 | JGI IMG/M metagenome (GOLD analysis project Ga0315280, IMG submission 203697) | Sediment microbial communities from Yellowstone Lake, YNP, Wyoming, USA - YL17G06_40 | ecosystem: Environmental > Aquatic > Freshwater > Lake > Sediment | place: USA: Wyoming | collected... | reverse complement strand
CTCGAAGAGGTTGTGGCCATCATCTCCCTTGTCAGTATGGTTATCTGCGTGTTCACCGAGGTCGTCTTCCGCTACGTGCTCAACGCCCCGCTCGCCTGGACCGAGGAACTCGCAAGACTGTCCATAATCTGGCTGACGTTCGCGGGAGGAGCCATTGTATTCCGCAGCCGGGCCCACATACGCATTGATTTGCTGCTCGACTTGCTCCCTGGCGTCCCCAGGCGCGTGCTCATCTGGCTTATTGAGATTGGCCTCGTCGTCGTGCTGGTAGTGTTGGCGCCGAATGGTTGGCAGATGACCGTGATCTTCTGGCCCTCCAAGACGCCGGCTATCGAGCTTCCGATAGGTATGATGTACCTGCCGGTAACGCTCTTCTCCACGGCCATGATCTTTCATTCGATGGCAATCTGGATCAGGGGGGAGGCGACAAGACTCCTCTCCCACGTGGACATGGAGGCCAGGCAGTGATGACCTCTCTGAGCGTAGTCATGCTGCTGCTCTTTGCCATCGGCGTGCCGATTGCATTTGCCATCGGAATGGTGAGCATCGGCTACGTAGCGGCGCTGGGCCTAAATATGCTGATTGTTCCGCAGCGGCTGGTGGGTATGGTCGATAACTTCACCATTCTGGCTGCCCCTCTGTTCATCCTCGCGGGGGAACTGATGAACGCCGGCGGGATCACGGACCGCCTGATCCGGCTCTCGCGCACGATGGTAGGGCATCTCACGGGCGGCCTCTGCCATGTCGGCATCGTGACAAACATGATCATGGCTGGCATCTCAGGCTCAGCTACGGCTGACGCCGGGGCTACGGGGCAGGTGCTGGTTCCGGCCATGATCAAACGCGGCTATCCCCGAGGATTCAGCGCGGCGCTGATCGGCTCGGCCGCCACCATCGGACCCATCATCCCGCCTAGCATCCCAATGGTCTTGCTCGGCGCGATAGGGGAAGTTTCGGTCGCCAGGCTTTTTCTGGGCGGGGTCATCCCGGGGCTGATCATGGGCTTGTACCTGATGATCGTGGCTTACTTCATCAGCAAGCAAAGGCATTACCCGCGCGAGCAGCGCGCGAGCTTCGGCGAGTTCCGGGCGGCCTTGATTGACGCCACCCCCGCCCTGGTGTTGCCCGTGGTAATCATCGGTGGCATCGTCTTCGGGATCTTCACGCCCACCGAGGCCGCGGCCGTGGCCGTCGTGTGGGCGCTGGTCGTTGGCATGCTGATCTACCGCGAGCTGAAGTGGCGCCAGTTGCCAGCGGTGCTGCTCTCCAGCGTAAAGACCATGGGGGTGGTGTTGTTCATTCTCGCCATGGCCGGCATGCTCGGCTGGATCATGGCCCGGGAGCAACTGTCGGTGATTCTGACCAAGGGCTTGCTCGGTCTGGGTTCGCCTTGGATGGTTCTACTGGCCGTCAATGTGACGCTCCTCATCTTGGGGTGTTTCATTGACGCACTGGCCCTGCTGCTGCTCTTCACGCCCACCCTCATACCCATGGCGCCGCATCTCGGTCTGGATCCGGTCCACCTCGGCGTCGTCGTCGTCCTGAACCTGATGATCGGCACTACCACGCCTCCCTTCGGGATGGTGATGTACGTGATGCTCGCCATATCGAAGACCTCGATGGCACAGTTCGCTCGGGAGATGCTGCCGTTTGGATTGGCTCTTATCGCAGTGTTGATGCTGATCACGTACGTACCGGAACTCGTGCTTTGGATCCCGAACGCCATTATGGGGCCAAGCCGTTAGTCCTGTCTGTTCCATTCTGTACGGAATACCAACGACGTAACTCTTGAAGAACACAGCAAGTATGCGGAGTTCCGTAGCGGGGCGAATCGTTCTTGAGTCTCGCGTCCCGTCCCCCGGGCCTCGCGACTGATCCCGCAGTGCCGAAATTCGGGGAACGGGTGGCGGGCTTGAGATCGGAGCGCCCGGCGGATTTCAAGCGGTGATCCCTTCCGTGTGTTTTTGGGGACGTTGTTGCCTTCGTTAACTTACTCGATCAGCGCGTGGCGGACAGCGGTAGTGGTCCGGGCCACGCCACCTCTACGAGTGGCGAGTTCTTCGTCCACCGGACGGAGATCTTCGAGGGCCTGCGCCCGGAGGCGAGGTGATGCTCGCCTGCTGGCTGCTCGTACCCCTGATCTGCATTGACAACCCACCATCGCCCGCCACTCTGGCAGCTCCGTGACATGCCACAAGAACGATAGGCCTCGGGCGGGCCAGACCCGCCTCAGACAATAGCGGTGTTACCCGCTACATCCCCTTCACGCAACACCTTCCGGTTTACCGCTGCTTCTCCTCCAGCTCGGCCCAACGCCCATACAGCCGGTCCACCTCGGCCCGGGCCGCTTCGAGCGCGGCCCAGCGCTCCCGCAAGGCGATGGGATCCGAGGCGACGGCGGGATCCTCCACCGCCTCCTGGCACGCGGCACACGCCTCTTCCGCCTCCAGGATCGCCTGCTCCATCTGCTCCCAGTCGCGCTTCTCCAGATACGTGAGGCGCCGCACATCGAGCCCCTCGCGCGCGGCCGGCTTGGTCCGGGTCTGGATGGCTGTCCGCGCCGGAGCCTTGATGCGATCCCCCACATCCCGGTCGGCCTCCCGCAGCGCCTCGTCCCGCCGCACAAGGTAGTCGCTGTACCGCCCCTCGGCTTGGAAGAGGCCGCCGGAATAACACCGGTTCAGCTCCAGCACGCGCAAGGCGACGTGCTCCAGAAAGTAGCGGTCGTGGCTGACGACGAGGACCGCGGGAACCTCGGTCCGAAGAAGCGCCTCCAGCCAGAGGATGCCCTCCACGTCGGGATGATTGGTCGGCTCGTCCATCTCGACGGTGCGGTCACCGGTTGCCGGAGCCGTTGGGGCCCACGAGGCCGACCCGGTCGCCTTCCGCCAGGCCGAACGACAACCCTTCGAAGAGGGGGTGGACACCGTAAACCTTGCTGATGCCCTCGCAGCTCAAGAGGGGGAGCCGGCTCATCTCCCCCTCCGCGCGCTGCGGACCGCGGCGGGCGTGGGCGCCGGCCCGCTCCGGACGAGCGCCAGCTTGGCTGCCCGCGGCAAGTGCTTGATCCGGTACTCCTCTCTGAGGGCGAGGCTCCAGGAGCGAACCCGGCGGGACCAGGCCAGCGTAACGGGCAGGCGGACCCGGGTGTAGCGCGAGGCGCGGCCCGCGCCGTGCTCGGTCAGACGCCGCGCCACATCTTTCGCAATACCCGTGTAGAGCGAGCCGTCGCGACACTGGAGAATGTAAATGAACGGCATAGGGGATCGGATGATGGCGGCGCTTACAGCCGCGGTATGATCATACGCGCCGTCGCCGCCACCATGTGTTGGGGGATGTTGTGACTCTCAATCTCCCTCCCAGCGGACAGCCACCTGCAAGTCGTCACGGTCCAGCTTTGCGATGGTCAGCTTCCCCCCCGGGGGGACCTTCCCTTCATTCCACAGGAAGTTGTTGAGGACGTGTTCGGCTTCCCATGTCCAGAACGAGTGTTCGAGAGGGAAACGGCGGCCGGTCGCGCGCTGGACGAATCCAATGACCTCCGGAACAATTTCAACGATAACGTCTTGCTCCTGTTCGTCGGGATGCTGGACAACGAAACGGTGCCTCGAAAGATCTGCCGGCCGCATCCCCTCGAGATCTGGCGCCCGCCACAGGCGGAAGCCGTTCAGGGTGAGCCGTGCGATGGGCGGATAGGCGCGTTCAGGAGCGCGTTCGAGCAGCCTGGGGGCGGGCGGCGCTTCTGTCGGCCTGGCCAGCGCAGCGGTCACCGCGTTGCGCACGATCTCGGGCGTCATGGGCTTGCGGACGAAATCCAGGGCGCCGAGCTTCATGGCATCCACCGCGAGCTCGATCGAGGCGTAGGCGGTGATCATGATCACGCGCGCCCCTGGCCGGCGTTCCTTCATGCGGCGTAATGTCTCGAGGCCGTCCATGCCTGGCATCCGCTGGTCCAGCAGCACCGCATCCCACGCCGAGCCGTCCCCGAAGGCCTCCAGCCCACGAGGCCCGTCAGCCGCCTCGCCCACCTCGTACCCGGCGGCCTCGAGCGTCATCCGCATCACGCGCCGGATGTGATCTTCGTCGTCAATGACCAGGATCCGTGTCTTCATGCCTCGTCTCCCACGTGCGGGATGGCAACGCGGTTGCGGCCTCGTGAACGACCCGCAAGGTGAAGGTGAACGTGGTGCCGTGCCCGACCTTCGAATGGACGACGATCTGCCCGCCGTGGGCCTCGATGATGCTCTTCGAGATCGCCAGCCCCAATCCCGCGCCGCCAGCCGGCGCGTTCGGCACCCGGACGAACTTGTCGAAGATGATCGGGAGGTATTCGGGCGGGATGCCCTGGCCCGTATCCGCCACGGAGACGGCCACGTGTCCGTCGCGGGGGAGAGCGGAGATGTGGATCTCGCCCCCGGGCTCGGTGTGGCGCAGGGCGTTGCTGACCAGGTTGCTCACGACCCGCTCGATCTGGGCGCGATCGGCCAGGACGAACGGCAAGTCCGGCGCCATGTCGATCTTCAGGGCGATGCCCTTGGATTCCACCTGGGCCCGAAAGGCCTCCGCTGCAGTGGCGACGAGGTCGCCTGCGCTGATGGCGACCAGGTGCGGCGCCGCTTCGCCCGCTTCGATCTTGGAGAGGTCGAGGAGATCGCGCATGAGTTTCTCCAGGCGGCTGCAATCCTCCCGGCACGCATCCAGCACCTCGTGCTGCCTCTCGGTGAGGTTTCCGGCCGCGCCCTCCAGCAGCAAGTGCACGCTCATCTGGACGCTGGTCAAGGGGGTGCGTAGTTCGTGCGAGGCGGTGGCGATGAACTCGGACTTGAGACGGTCGATCTCCCGCAGGTGGGTGATGTCCTCGAGGAGGGTGACCGCTCCAAACAGGCGCCCCTCCTCATCCCGCATGGGGGTGGTACGCAGGCGAAAGGCCCGCTCGGAGCCGTCCACGGCGAGCGGCAGCACCAAGGCGGCCCCTTCGCCCGCCACGGGCTGCTGGGAGCTCAAGGTTTCGGAGACGGCCGTGGCGATCCGGCTGTCGTGGGCGATGTCCCGGACGTGACGACCGGCGTTCTTCGCCTCCGGTCCGAAGATCTCCTCGGCGGCAGGATTGAGCTTCGTCACCTTCCCGTCCGCGTCGGTGACGATCACGGGATCGTACAGGGAGTCGATGGCCGCCTCGGTGGTCTGCTGGGCGACGAGCAGCTTGCCCAGGTCCGACCGGCGCAACTGGCGGATGTGTTCGGCCATGCTGTTGAATCCCGCCGCCAGGACTCCCACCTCGTCGCGGGAGGCCACGGCGGCCTTGGCCTCCAGGTCGCCTCCGGCCACCCGCTCCATGGTGGTCGTCAGCTCCCGCAGCGGCCGGACGATCCGGTTGGCGAGAACGATGGCCAGGCCGACCCCCGCCACGACCAAGGCCCCGACGACGCCCAGCGTAGTGAGGAACCAGCCCCGGGCGACACCGGCGGCGGCCTCGGACTTGGCCACCATGGCTCGCTGGTTGATCTGGATGAGGTTGTCGCACTCGGCCTGGAGCTGGTGGAAGAGGGCCTCGATGCGGATAAACCTGCCGCCGGGATCGCTGACGTCCGTTTTGGGTGCAGGACCGTCGGCCGGCTGGCGACGCGGCACTCGCATCTGCGCCAGGAAGGCGTCCACCATCCGGTAATACTCGTCGCGGTCCCTCCGGATGGACTCGATGATGTCACCCTCGGCTGGCTCCGTGATGTTGTTGGCGGCCCGGGTAAAGTGCGCGTCGAAGCGCTTCCGCTCCTCGGCGAGCCTGGTCCGGGCGGGTTCCAATTGCCCGAGCAGGGCGAACAGGACCGCCGAGCCCTGCCGGTCCAGGCTCTCTCGCATGCCCTGGGCCGCCACGACCGAGTCATAGTTGTTACCCAGGATATTGCGCGAGACCCCGCCCATCTCGCGCAGGTGCCATGCGCTCCAGCCGCCCAGGACGATCAGGGCCGCAACGAAGACGAGGTAGCCGCCGAGGAGTTTAGCTCGAAGGGTCATGGCGACAGTCCCAGACTGCCTCGGGGATCGGGCCGATCGGGGGAAGTATATCACAGGCCGCCGGGAATTCCTCGCCGTACGCCCGCCCCGCCCGCAGGCGGACCCTACAGGTGATAGGGGACGCTTACCGTCACCTTGCCCGGCCTGAACAGCAGGGCCGCCTTGACGAGGAGCGCGGTCTGGTTGTGCAGGAAGTGCTCCCACCAGTGGGATGGGATGAACTCCGGGAGGACCACGGTCAGGTAGCGCCCCTCACCCTGGCGCTCCATGCGATCGATATATTCGAGGAGGGGCCGGAGGATCGAGCGATAGGGGGACTCCAGGACCACCAGCGGGACATCGGGCGCCCACTCGGGCCACTTGAGGCGGAGTCTGGTCGTCTGGGTGGGATCGAGGTCCACGGTCAGGGCGGTGACGTTGGGGGAGATGGACTTGGCGTACTCCAGGGCCTCAACGACACCCTTGTGGATGCCGGCAACCAGGACCACGACCGGATTCTTGCCGATCTTCGGTCGGCCGGCACCCTCCAGCGAGAGCCGCCTGGCGACTTCCTCGTAGTGGCGCCGAACCCTGAGGAATCCCAGGATCAGGACGGGAACAACAATTACAACAATCCATGCGCCATGGACGAACTTGCTCAGGCCGATGACCACGACCACGATAGCCGTCGTGGTTGCACCGAGGGCGTTGACGGCTGCATGCATGTGCCATCGGGGCCCTCGCTCCCTCCACCAGTGCAGGACCATGCCGGTCTGGGACAGCGTGAATGCGGTGAAGACGCCGATGGCGTACAGCGGGATCAGGGCGTGGGTACTCCCGCTGAAGATCACCAGCAGCACACAGGACACCCCGGCCAGGATGACGATGCCGTTGCTGTAGACGAGCCGATCGCCCCGGTTGGCAAACTGCCGGGGGACGAAACCGTCCTTGGCCATCAGGTGGGCCAGCATGGGGAATCCCGCAAAGCTGGTGTTGGCCGCCAGCAGGAGGATGATCGCTGTCGCGGCCTGGATCATGTAGTACACCCAGCCCCGCCCGAAGATCTGCCGGCCCAGCATCGAGACCACGGTTTCCTCCGGGTGGGGGACGATGTGGTACCAGTGCGCCAGGAAGGTCACCCCGAGAAAGGAGGTGGCCAGAATTGCCGCCATCCAGATCAGGGTGATACCGGCGTTGCGGGACTCGGGCGGCTTGAAGTACTGGACGCCGTTGGCCACGGCCTCGGTCCCCGTCAAAGCCGCACATCCCCCCGAGAACGCCCGCAGAATCAGGAACAGACTCAGCGGCTCGAGTACGGGGACTTCTTTCGGGGGTGGTGGCGCGCCCTGGGTCATCAGTTGGTAGAATCCCCCGCCCACCAGGATCGCCAGGCACAGGATGAACCAGTACGTGGGGATGGCGAAGATCCGGCCGGTCTCGCGGATGCCCCGTAGATTCGCCACCATGATCGCCAGGACGGCCACCACACAGATGCCGACCCGCTGCGGATAGAGGGCCGGGAAGGCCGACGTGATGGCCGCCACGCCCGAGGCCGTGCTCACCGCCACCGTGAGGACGTAGTCCACGAGCAGGGCCGCGCCGGCCACGAGGCCGGGGGGCGTCCCCAGGTTGTCCTTGGCGACGATGTAGGCGCCCCCGCCCGAGGGATAGGCGTGGATGGTCTGCCAGTAGGAGCTGGCCACGATCGCGGCCAGTGTGGCGATGGCGATGCCGACGTACAGCGAGTACTGCAAGGCTATGGTGCCACCCAGCACCAGGACCAGGAGAATCTCCTCCGTCGCGTAGGCGACGGAGGACATCATGTCGGAAGCGAAGATGGCCAGCGCAGGGATCTTGGCCAGCCGCTCGTGCCGTGCCTCGGCCGTGGACAGCGGACTTCCAAGGAGGATACGCTTCAGGGAATTCGTCACAAGGCCTCCATATACAGGTCCGCAGGGGGCTATCCCTGCGGACAGGCGGGTATGCTAGTCCCGTGCCTGTGGGCTGTCAAGTTGCGAGGAAATCTGCGATCAAATCTGCTGATGGGGATGATCGGGGATGCCGACGACCACCTTGCGGCGCCGCCATGCCCGGAGTCTTCTGGCGGGGACGTCGGTGAGATTGTTGACGAGGTTACCGTCGAAGGCTATTGTGCAGCCTGGGTGGCGGTCATTCCTAACTCGCTAGTCCGCCGCTAGGCGATACCCGACGCCGGGCTCGGTCAGCAGGTAGCGGGGGCGAGCCGGGTCGGCCTCCAGTTTGCGCCGGAGCTGGGCCATGTAGACCCTTAAGTAGTGGGCCTGGTCGGCGTAGGGCGGGCCCCACACCTCGAGAAGGAGCTGGCGGTGGGTCAAAACCTTGCCGGCATGGCGGATGAGCGTGGTCAATAATCGGTATTCGATTGGTGTGAGATGAACTTGGTGCCCGGCGACGTTCACCTGCCTCTTAGGAAGATCCACGTGCAAGTCGCCTAGGGAGAACGTGGATTCGCCGGCATCGTTCGGGCTGCGGGTGGCGTGGCGGAGGGCTGCCCGCATGCGCGCCAGCAGTTCCCCGACCCCGAAAGGCTTGCTCACGTAGTCGTCGGCGCCGGCGTCGAGGGCAGCGATCTTGTCCCGTTCCTGGCCTCTCGCTGATAGCACGATGATCGGCAGGGCGGTCCATTCACGCAGCCGGCGGATGACATCGAGCCCGTCTATGTCGGGGAGGCCGAGATCGAGAATCACGATGTCGGGCTGGCGTGTCGCCGCCTCGACGAGGCCGGCCTCTCCCGTGGTCGCTTCGAGCAGGCGATATCCATGGGTCCCCAGGGTTGCGCGGAGGAAGCGGCGGATCTGGGGATCGTCTTCAATCACAAGGACGATCGGTCCGCCGGCGGAGGCAGCGGCGGTCTCCGCGGTATCCGGGGCCTGGGGGGCGAAACTCGACTCAGGCAATTTCAGGCATCTCCGGTGGGACGTCTTTGGCCGGCAGCGTGAAGCGGAACAGGGCGCCACCCCCCGGGCGATTCTCGGCCCAGATCCTGCCGCTGTGGGCCTCGACGATCGCCCGACAGATTGCGAGACCCAAGCCCACTCCTCGGCTGTCCGCTGTCTGGCCCCGATAGAACTTGTCGAATATGCGCCCTTCCTCGCCGGGGGCGAATCCTGGTCCCCGGTCAGCCACCTCCACCCGCACGGCCCCATCGCTCACAGAGGCAGAAATGTCAATTCCACTCCGGACAGGGGTGTACTTGATGCCGTTGTCCAGGAGATTGATGAGGACCTGCTCGATGAGGACCCCGTCGATCTGCACGAGCGGAAGGTCCGCTGGGATACGGATGGCGACCGGACGATCGCCGAGCCGTTTCTCCATCCGGGCGAGGGCGGTGCCGACCACCTCCTCCAGCGGGAGCCAGTCCTTCTTTACCGCGAGGGTGCCAGCCTCAAGCCGGGTCATGTCGAGGAGGTTGCTCACGAGGCGGTTCAGCCGCTCCGCCTCGTCGAGGATAGACTGCAGCAGGTCCTGCCAGGTTCCGCGCTGGAAGTGGGTGCCGTCCTCCAGCAGGCTACTCGCGGACCCCATGATCGTGGTGAGTGGCGTGCGGAGATCGTGGGAGACCGAACTGAGCAGTGCGTTCCGCAACCGTTCCGCCTCGATCTCGACTTGGGCTCGCCGGGCCTCCTCCGCCAGGATGGCGCGTTCGATGGCCACCGCGGTCTGGTTCGCATAGGTCTCCAGCAGGTGCAATTGCTCGGGATCGGCAAACGCATGTGAGTCGGGGGGCTTCACCCCCAGGACGCCGACGATGCCCTGTGAGGCGATCAATGGGACGTAGAGCGCCTGGGCCCCCGGAAGAGTTTCAGCCCCCAGGCCGGCCATCTGCCGATGCTCGAACACCCATCGGCCGACGCCGCCCTCGTCTGCGTCGATTTCGAAGGGGACGGGGTGCGCGGCCTTCGTCATGAGACCCCCCGTAGGGGCGGGGCGGAGGACGACAACCTGGCACCCGAAGACCTCGCTGATGTGCCGGGCGGCTGCCTGCACCAAGTCTTGCTCGCCTCGCATACTGGCCAGCTCCCGGCTCAGATCGTACAGGGCGGCCGTGCGTCGCTCGCGGTGGCGTGCCGAATCGGCCTGCTGTCGGATGCGCAGCGTCAGGCTGCTCACGACAATCGCCACGATCAGCATGACGGCGAAGGTGACGAAGTATCGCACGTCGCTGACCGCGAAGGTAAAGTACGGCGGCACGAAGAAGAAGTTGAACGCGGCGACGCTGAGGATGGAGGTCAGGATGGTGAAGGGGCGGCTGAGCCGCGGGGCGACCACCACGGTGCCGAGGAGGAACACCATGATGATGTTCGCCAGTTCGAAATACGGGAACATCGCCCAGCCGAGGACCGCGCACAGACCGACGGCTCCCACTGCCCACCCGAGCTGCCGCCAATTGGTCGGCCGGGCGAGTCGACCGACGCGCCGGGGCGAGGGTTCGCCCTCTTCGCCACGGATGACGTAGATCTCGATGTCGCCGCTGCGCCGGATCAGCTCGTCAACCACCGAGCCGAGGAGGAGGTCTTTCCAGCGGGGTCCGGCCGGCTTCCCCACGATGATCTTGCTGACGTTCCGGGCCCGGGCATACGCCAGGATCTCCTCGGTGACGTTCTGGCCGCTGAGCGTAACCGCCTGCCCACCTAGCTGTTCGGCGAGGCGGAGCGTTCGTGCCAGGCCCTCGCGGTCCGTCTCAGACAGGCGCACGTGGTCGGGCGTCTCGACGTAGACGATCAGCCATTCGGCGTGTAGTCGGGCTGCCATGCGCCGCGCGGCTCGCACCAACTTCTCCCCCAGCGGTCCGGCCCGGACGCAGACCAGGATTCGTTCCGCGGCGGGCCACGTCCGGCCGATGGCGTGATCCCGCATGTACTCCTGCATCTGGTCGTCCACACGATCCGCGGTGCGTCGGAGGGCCAGTCCCCGCAGGGCGGTCAGGTTTCCCTTTCGGAAGAAGTTGCGAATGGCCTCTTGCGCCTCCTCCGGCACGTAGACCTTGCCTTCCTTGAGTCGCTGAAGGAGTTCTTCGGGAGGTAGGTCCACCAGCTCGACCTCATCTGCCTGCTCGAGGACGGAGTCGGGGATCCTCTCGTGCACCTTCACCCCCGTGATCTGGGTAACCATGTCGTTGAGGCTCTCCAGATGTTGGATATTGAGGGTGGTATACACGTTGACCCCAGCGTCGAGAAGTTCCTGAACATCCTGCCACCGCTTCGTGTGGCGTGCGCCCGGGACGTTCGTGTGCGCCAGTTCATCCACGAGGATGAGGGTGGGGTGTCGTGCCAGAGCGGCGTCCAGATCGAATTCCGTGAGGATTGTGCCGCGGTACTCGATGGGGCGTCGGGCGACGATCTCGAGCCCCTTGAGGAGGGCCTCGGTCTCCGCCCGCCCGTGGGTATCCACCCAGCCGATCGTGACGTCCGTGCCCTCGGCCCGACGTGCGTGGGCCGCTTCGAGCATGGCGTAGGTCTTGCCTACTCCTGCGGCGGCGCCTAGGAAAACCTTCAGCTTGCCGCGGGTCTGCCGCGCGTCCTCCTCCTTCACTCGTGCGAGGAGGGCATCGGGATCCGGCCGGTCTTGACGCATGATTGTCCCCTCAGGATGAGTTGCCGGTAAGTGTACCCCGAATGATCGGCTTGGTGCAACAGACGCAGCCCCGGGCAGGGCAGCTCCTTCCAACGACCGTCACGTCAGGGATGGTGAGGGACTCCAAGCGCCCGTCGGGGCGCGGCAACGGGGACCGGCGAAGGGGCGCTGAGTGCCCGGGGCTGACTCGGCACTTCTGGCGGCTCCGCCGTCGCTCGGCCCGCTGCCAAGACACCGGCGAACTGGGCCACGACGGCCTCCCGTGCAGGGCCGGCAAGGTCTGTCGCAAGGCGAGACAACGCGAACGCGACAATATCGCGGTGGTGCACACCGGCTGCGGCGGCCTTCTCGGTGACTTCCAGCCACAGCCGATGGATCAGCTCAATATCCTCGGACGTAAGGTTCGGCGCGTGTGCGCCCAGGTAGAAGTCGTGGATCCAATCATGCGCCTCCAAGACCCGATAGCGGATCGTGCGCCTCGGCTTGTTCGGAAGATTCTCCCAGGCGTGGCCCATTCGTCGTGCTTGCTCCTCGGGCGTCATCACACCCGAGCGCCCGGCGTATATCTCCCCTGATTCCAGTTGGGCCGTTGCCAGGGCGGCCGCCTGAAAGACGTCGGAGGACGGCACGACAAGGAGGTCGACGTGCTTGCCGGCCTTTTCGGCAAGTGCCACGACCCGGGTGAAAAGTTGCTGTTCGTAGGTCGAGAACAGTCGATTCGCGTCCAGATCCTCGTACCCGGCGTCCGGCCCCCGTGCAATTCGGACAGTCATGACGACCAGATTCTGCTTCCCCGTGTGCGTCAGCTCCAGGGCCTTGGCGACGTGATCGAGGTTGGTGTAATCCCGCACCAGACAGAGGGCGTTCCCCGGCCGGATTCCAACCGCCGGTGGAGAGAGTTCCTCCTCCGGATGGAGCTGAAACTGATCCAGCTCGACATGGGCACCCGCCCGTCGCCGGGTATTGATGTGCTCGGACACCTCAAAGATGAGGAAGAACACCAGCGTGAAGGCGACCCCGGTGATCGTCGCCACTTGCTTGGTGATCAGGTTGATTCCCGCGATGGAGAAGAGCAGGGCCGTAATCACCCCCAGACCGAACGGAATCTCATGATGGTCAAGCACGACGTTGAGCGGAACCTTCCACTCCCGTGGCGACTTGTCCGTGTAGCGCAGCACCAACACGGCCAGCCCTTTCAAGGCGAAGGACCATACCACGCCGAAGGCGTACGCCTCGCCGAGGACATACACGTTGCCACGTGAGCCGAGGATCGTCACGAGCTGGAGGATGACGATCATGTTGATCAGCCGATGGGTAGTGCCATACCGCTTGTGGGGTGCGCGAAACCAGTCGGTGAGGACCCCGTCTTCGCTGACCCGCTGCAGAACCCCGTTGGACCCGACGATGGCGGTATTGACTGCCCCCGCAAGCATCAGGAATCCGACGACTACCACAAACGCCTGGAACAAGAGTTTCAACGGCTCCGGACCGACCAGGTTCATCGCGATGCCGCTGATCAGGTTGTCGAAGTATTGGGGGCGGGCGCTGTCGGGAATGATGGCGTAGGCAAAGAACGAGACGAGGGAAGTGAACAGCAGGGAGTACAGGAAGATCACGAAGCCCGCCCGCATGAGATTCTTGTGCTTGGGATATTCGATCTCCCGGTTCACCTGGGCGAGGGACTCCTCCCCGGACATGGCGAGGACGGAGTGACCGAAAGCTATGAGGAGGCCGATGAGTCCGAGCAAGGCGCCGGTCTTTGGCGCCAGGCCGTAATGGGGTCCCTCTTGTTCCCGAGCCGCCGAGGTGACGTCGGCCCTTGGGGCTTCACCGGCCTGTGGCTGCAGCGCCTTCGGGAGAAGCCGCGGCATCCAGCCGACGGCGTCGCTGTTGAAAGACAGATGGGCCGGAGTGGGGGCGGGCGGGAGCCGCTGGGTGTCGGGCCGCGCTAGGATGGTGACGGTGCTCCACAGGATCATGAGGACGACTATGGCCGTCGTCACGTACATGATTCGCAGGGCGTCCGTGGAGCAATCGTGGATCCCGCGCGTATTCCGCCACCAGAAGTAGCAGGTGATCCCAACGGCGATCCCTGCCGAGATGAGGTTCACCGTGTCCTTGGGTGGCTGCCACGGATGGCCGAAGTAGGTCACGCTTTGTGCGGCCAGACCGACAATGTACTGCCCCGCGGACACCCCGGAGATCGGGCCGGTGAGGACGTAATCGAACATCAGGGCCGAGACCGAGAGTTTGGCCAGCGTGCCTCCCATGGCCTCTTTCACCACCCGGTAGACGCCGCCACGGGTGAACATGGCACAAGACTCGACGTAGACAGCGCGAACGGCGTAAGAGAAGAGCATCACGCCGAGGATGAACCACGGGGCGGCGCGGCCGACCGCCTGCTCGGCGATCCCGCCGACATAGAAGGCCGACGAGCCGAGGTCGTTCAGGACGATGGCCGCTGCCCGCCAGAAGGAGATGAAGCTGAGCATGACGGACGTGGCGACAACGACCTTCGTCCGGATGGCAGGTTGAGTATTGCTTGTGGCGGACACTTGCCGTAATCCTCTGTCTTTCTATCCCGAATGCGCCGTTTGCCGATTCTTGGGAGATCGAAGCGAGCGGAGAGACCAGCCCCCTCGGGGCATCTCACGGGGACTTTCGGACTGGTCGCAATAGTCGGCGAGTATCAAGGCGAGGCGGTTCGCGCGCAGCCACAGGCCGATTGCCCAAAGCAGCACAAGGGCAGCGAGGAGCTCCGATGCGGAACGCCATCCGCTCGTCGGCGACAGCAGATCTGCGAGCATGAAGAGGAGAACCGTGAGGGGAACCACGGCGTAGAGCAGCCACCAGGCAGGCTTCGGCCTTCTTCCTCGGGATGGAGCTATGCGCTTCAGCGGCAGCCGGTCCTGGTTGGTGGTCTCGACGATCTCCAGGAGGGGGGTCTCGTCGGACCCGTCCTCGAGCAATTCGGAACAGTGTGAGCGCATCGCGGGCATCGCGCCATGCATTGCGCACCCCTCCTTCCGCAGCCAACATAGGGTGCGCCATCACGCGGGTCAAATAAGGATTCCGTCAAGAATGAAGGGTGGCGTATCAAGGAAGTGTCAAGAGCGTCCGGCGCCCCCCGTCCGGGAGTTCCGCCTTGGGTGGACGGAATAATCCCCCCGAGGGATCCACGGCCGGACCGGCGCTCCGGTCCTCCCCCTCGCGGAGGGCGCCGAGGCGGATTGGGCCTACTGGTCGAGGTGGTAGGGGATGCTGATGGCCACCTTGCCGCGGCGGAAGAGCAGAGCGCCCTTGATGAGGAGGGCCGTCTGGTTGTGGAGCAGGTGCTGCCACCACTTGGCGGGGATGAACTCGGGAAGGATGATGGTCATGTAGGCGCCGTCCTGCTGTTTCTCCATCTGGTCAATGTAATGGAGGATCGGACCCAGGACCGACCGGTACGGGGAGTCTAAAACCACCAATGGGATGTCGGGGGCCCACTCCTGCCACTGCATCCGGAGGCGGGATGTCGCTGTGGGATCGAGGTCCACGGTAATTGCGGTCACATTGGGAGAGATGGCCTTGGCATAGGTCAGGGCGGTGACCACGCCGCGGTGGATGCCCCCCACCAGGACGACCACGGGATGCCGGCCGAGTTTCGGGGGCGAGAACCCATTGAGCGAGAGCTGGCGCCCGAGCACCTCATAGTGCCGATGAACCGCAAGGAATCCCAGCACGAGGACCGGAATGACCACGATCACCATCCATGCCCCCTCCGTGAACCGCGTGGTGCCGACCACGGTCGTCACCACGGCGGTGACCGTGGCGCCGATCATGTTGATGGCGGCGTGGTGGAGCCAGTGGTGGCCGCGGAGCCTCAACCACCGGCGGACCATCCCGAGCTGGGAGAGGGTGAAAGACAGGAAAACGCCAACCGCATACAGCGGGAGGAGGGAATGGGTGTCGCCCTGGAAGGCTACCAGCAGCAAGATGGAGAGGGCAGAGAGGATGAGGATCCCGTTGGAGTACACCAGACGGTCCCCTAGGCTCGCCAACTGCCGTGGGACGTAGCGATCTTTGGCCAGCAGTGAGGAAAGCATTGGGAAGCCGGCATAGCAGGTGTTGGCTGCCAGCAGGAGGATGACCATGGTGGATGCCTGCACCATCACGTACAGGGGGCCGCGCCCGAGAGCCTGACGGGCCAACTGCGAGACCAGGGTCTCTCCTTCTCGGGGAATGAGGCTGAATGCGTCACTGAGGAACGCCAGCCCCATGAACATGCTGCCGAGGAGCACGGCCATCCAGATCAGGGTGATCCCGGCGTTCCGGGCCTCGGGCGGCTTGAAGGCCTGGACACAGTTGGCCACAGCCTCGATTCCGGTCAGGGCCGTGCATCCGGAGCTGAAGGCGCGCAGGACCAGGAACGTGGTGAGGGGAACCACGGCGGTGGATTCCGCCGCGGGCACTTCGGGAACCGGTCCCCCTCTCCAGAGGTGGAAAAGCCCGGCTCCGATAATGAGGGCGATGCTGGCGATGAACCAGTACGTTGGCACGGCAAAGACGCGGCCGGTCTCCCGGATGCCGCGCAGGTTGGCGGTGCTGAGGAGAATCACGCAGAGGACCCCCAGCCAGACGCGGGACGGATACAGGCGGGGGAATGCTGAGGTGATCGCCGCCACACCGGCCGCCACGCTGACGGCGACCGTGAGCACGTAACCGATCAGCAGGGAGGCCCCGGCGACAAGGCCGGGCAGCATCCCCAGGTTCTCCCGCGCCACGGTGTAGGCACCCCCGCCACTCGGGTAGGCGTGGATCGTCTGCCAGTACGAGGTGGAGACGATCGCGATGAGGATGGTGATGGCCAGCGCGATGGGGATGGACAAGGAAAGGGCGGCCGCCCCGGCCAGCGCCAGAAAGATCCGGATCTCCTCGGGGCCGTAAGCCACCGAAGACAGGGCGTCGGAGCAGAAGATAGCCAGGGCGGGGATCTTCGCCAGGCGCTCGTGCCGCGCCCGGGAGGTGGCCATCGGACTTCCGAGGAGAACCCGCTTCAGGGCGAGGAACACGGGCGATGCCTATGCGGGTCCGACCAGGACTTCTTTCAGGGACTTCTCGGCCGCAACGGTGCTGACAGCCAGGATTTCGTCCCCCGCCTCGAGCGTGGTGTCGCCACGGGGAATCACCAGCTTGCCGCCGCGGATCACACTCACGATGACAGTATCAGATGGGAAAGCGAGTTCGCGGATGGCCCTGCCTCGGCAGGGGGATGTCTCTGGGAGGGTCACCTCGACCAGGGCTGCCGCGCCCCGGTTGAGCTTGAGGAGGGTGACCAACTCGCCCATGCCGATCTCTTCCTCGATGACCTTGGAGGTGAGGTGCACCTGGCTGATGGCGACGTCCACCCCCCAGGCCTTGGTATAAAGCCATTCGTTCAGGGGGTTGTTGACCCGAGCAATTACCCGGGGGACGTGGAAGTGGTGCTTGGCCAAGCGACAGACCACCAGGTTGTCCTCATCATTGTGGGTCAGGGCCACCACCAGGTCCGCCTTGGCGGTCCCGATCTGCTCCAGGATCTCGGGGCTGCACCCATCGCCGCAGACCACGTCACCGCCGATCTCCTGGCGGAGCTTCGCCACAACCTCGGGCCGGCGGTCCACCACCTTCACCTGGTACCCCTGGTTCTGAAGATCTCGTGCCAGGTACGACCCCCCCCGGCCTCCGCCAATGATCACGGCCAGCATACCGGCCTCCTCGCCGTCAGTGGGCCAAGAGTTTGTCGAATTTGGGAAGGGCCTTTGCCGTCACCGCCACATGGAGCTCATCCTCGGCCTCCAGGCGGGTATCGGCGCTGGGGATCGAAGCCTGGCCCCGGCGCACCAGGGCGCTCACCAGCGATTCGCCGGGGATGATCAGATCCTGAACGGTGCGCCCCGCCAGGGCCTTCGGCACCTGGATGGTGATGAACTCCACCTCACCGCTCCCGCAGGCCGCAAGCTTGGCGAGCCGCGGATGGGAGATCATCGTCTTCATGGTATTGGCTGCCATCAGGGTGGGGGTGACCGTCGGAATGCCTTCCCGACGATAGATCTCCGCAGCCTGGGGATCGTAGATGCGGGCAACCACGTGAGGGACCTTGAACATTTCCTTGGCGGTGACGGCCACGACGATGTTGACGTTGTCGCTGTCCGTCGTGGCGGCCAGGGCATCGGCCCCTTCGATGTCGGCTTTCTGGAGGATCTCGCGGTCGAATCCCACTCCCGTGAGCATTCGACCGCTGAAATCCCGCGACAGGCGCCCGAAGGAGAGCGGGCTGCGATCAATGATCACCACCTCGTGCCGCTCGGCCGAGAGAGCATTGGCCAGTTCTGACCCAACCCGCCCGCATCCCACGATGATGACTCGCATGGCTTCGTCTCCGGGATTGCTCAGCGGCGTGAAACTTGGGCTACACGTTTGCTCGCGCCGCTTCGTTCGCGGGGAAGGCCCTCGGACTTGCAGGGCACGCCGCAAGTCCTCGGCCCTCCCCGCGGGCCCTACCGAGGGGGGCGGGCCGCCGCCCCTCCTCGGACTCTCCCCCGGACTGTGCGGTCCCAGGTGACTTGCCGCCTATCTTACGCACCGCACAGTAACTTGCGGCCCGAAAGCGAATGAGCGGCAGCCGCTACCGCAAGCGGTGCCCTGTGCGGCTCCCCGGCCGGACGTCCGGGAGCGACGGTGATGCTAGAACCGATGATTCCCCATTGTCAAGCGAAGACGCGACGTTCTCCCGAGCTGCTCACTTTCCCGTGGCGGGATCGTTTAGGGTTGGGGAGGGGTAGGATGAGGAGATCGGAACCTCGCCTGTCGGCCCAGGCAGGGCGGCCTCCTTAGAAGGGAAGATGGATTCCTGAACCCGGCGATGAAACTCGGCCACACCGCTCGCGTACCGGATCGAGAGCGCCAGCACCAGGCCCAGGCCCACGAGGGGCGTCCCGACGACGAACGCCGGGGAGAAGACGCGCCAGCCACCCATCCGGAGGATCTTGATGACGGACCAGAGGGTGAGGGTGAGGAGAACCAGGGCTAGGTTGCCCGCCGCCTTCGCCGGGGCGAGCAGCGTGGCCCAGGCGTGCCGGTACAGGACGTACCGCTTCTCGAAATCCCCGGGGAGGGCGCCCAGTTGCTCGATCCAGTGCAGGGGGGATGCCGGCGCGCGGCCCAGCCAGACCTCTCCCACCACGTGGCGCAGGCTGTCCACCAGCATCCCCACGGGGAAGGCCATCAGCACGGCCGAGATGAGGAAGTACGGGAAGAGGCCCTCGCTCCCCAGGATCTCCTGGATCAGCGTCGTGTAGTACGAGCCATCCTCGTGGTAGATCTCGTACAGGACCGCCCATGCCACGGTGAAGAGAAAGCCCGGGATGACTTGGACGAGGAGAAGATCCTCGACGGGAAACGGCCGCAGCCGTCGCATCAGTTGCCTCTCTGCGTGCCGGGCGGCGTGGGAACCTCCATGAGGATCAATTCCCAAATGTCGGAGGACCGATCCTGCCGGATGATGTACACCGTCCCGTCCTCCCCGGTCAACTTGAAGTAGGCGTGGTCCTCACCGTGCCAGCGGTCAAGCACCTCCCGGACGGTGATTCGGCGTTCCCCCAGGTGGAAGGCCACCGGCCGTTCATCCGCCTTGTAGCCCGAGTAGGCTTCGACCCTGACGGGAATCCGCGCCGAACCGGCCACGGCGTCTCGTTCTCCTGCAGCCGCATGCGCCGCTGTCATCAGGCGCGCTGGCCGCGGCGGCCTCGGGCGGCGCGCTCGACCGTCCGGCGGAGGCGGGGCAGGATCACGCTGCGCTGGATCGCCTCGAGCATCTTCGGGACCGTGAGGACACTTGGGTCGTAGTCCACGATTGCACGCTCCCGCTCCAGGCTCACGTTGACCGCAGACGCTCCCCGCAGCCCCTCCAGGGCCCGCCGGACCCGGAAGGCTCAGAGAGGGCAGACCATTCCGGCGATGGAGAATTCCGCGCGGTGGTGGCCGGAGGGCCGTTCCAACGGCTCCGACTGGGCCAGGCGTGCGACCGGAGCGATCCGGAGGTTCCGCCACTTCACCTGCACAGCTTCCTCCCCGCGGACTGCAAGCCAATCCCGGTATCACTGTAGTCACTGGAGGGTCTTGCGTCAAAGAGAATCCGCGGCCCCATCCACCCGTCGGGAAGGCACCCGGCCCTTTCACCGGGTCACGCGGATCCCGGGGAAAGATGAAGGCCCCGGGCGGGATCACCGCACCGGGGCCTTCCACTTCAACGGAGCCGCGGGTGGGTCTCCGCACCGCGCCCTCTGGGCATCCGCCTCCGGCGTTGTCTGCCGCAGCCTGCCGGCTTAGTACATGTCGCCGCCGCCATGCGGGGGCATGGGCGGGGTCTTCTCCTTTTCGGGAATCTCGGTCACCATGCACTCGGTCGTCACCATCAGGCCGGCGATGCTGGCCGCGTTCTGGAGGGCGATCCGGGTGACCTTGGTCGGGTCGATGATCCCGGCCGACATGAGGTCCTCGTACTCCTCGGTCTCGGCGTTGAAGCCGAAGGCACCGTTCCCCTCACGGACCTTCTGGACCACGATGGGGCCGTCGACGCCGGCGTTCTCCGCGATCTGGCGGATGGGCTCCTCCAGGGCGCGGCGAACGATTTCCACGCCGATCTTCTCGTCGCCGGAGACCTTCAGCTTGTCCAGCGCCGCTATGGAGCGCAGGAGCACCACGCCGCCGCCGGGGACGATGCCCTCTTCCACGGCCGCCCGGGTGGCGTTCAGGGCGTCCTCGACGCGGGCCTTCTTCTCCTTCATGGCGACCTCGGTGGGGGCGCCCACCTTGATCACGGCCACGCCGCCCGCCAGCTTGGCCAGCCGCTCCTGCAG
>Ga0315280_10004507_pt1 | contig 20506 bp, 18 predicted proteins | sample YL17G06_40_MG_FD_203697 | JGI IMG/M metagenome (GOLD analysis project Ga0315280, IMG submission 203697) | Sediment microbial communities from Yellowstone Lake, YNP, Wyoming, USA - YL17G06_40 | ecosystem: Environmental > Aquatic > Freshwater > Lake > Sediment | place: USA: Wyoming | collected... | reverse complement strand
CTCACACACACCCGTCCGCACTGCCTGGCGCGGATTATCAAGCGCAGTGCCCCCGTCCAACGCCACGCCGACGCAAAAGCTCGTTCCCACGCCCCCTGCACAAACCCTCATGAATAATGCGGGTTAGGCACCGTCGGGGTAGAGGATATCGCCACAGGTGGTTCGGGGAGGGAGTGGACGCCCAGACTCTTCACGCAGGAGGCCGACCGCATCTTCGAACAGCGGGGGCGCAGGTCCGTCGGTGATTGCAGCTGCGAGATAGACGGCAAGGATCTGTCATCGAAACCGTGAGCCTCGATCCCCACAACTGGTCACCGCTTTCACTAGACGAAGTCGCCGCCGTCTTCGACGGCATCCCCGTCTCATGGTGGATAGCGGGCGGATTGGCGCTCGACCTGTTCGTGGGCAGGACCACGCGGGCGCATGAGGACATTGACGTCCTTATACTCCGCCGCGACCAACTGGCCGTGCAGAAGCACTTGTCCGACTGGCAGTTGTTCAAGACGAAGCAGCCAGACCCGCCCCACCTCACTCCCTGGCCGACAGGCGAGTTCCTCGATCCGCCGATCAACGATGTCTGGGCGAGGCGCGACCTGCACGACGGCCCCTGGCGCTTCCAGCTCATGCTGATGGAGGCCGAAGGCGACCGCTGGGTTTACAGGCGGCTGCCAACAATCGGCGGCAGGATCGCCGACATGGGTCTGACGACTGACGCCGGCATCCCATATCTCGCACCGGAGATCCAGCTGCTCTACAAGAGCGGCACTGGTCAGCAGAAGGATCTCGCTGACCTCAGGAACGTCCTCCCGAAGCTGCCGCAGGAGCGCCGGCAGTGGTTGCTGGACTGCCTGCGGATGCAGTACCCAGGCGGCCACGAATGGCTCCCTCTGATTCAGCGCGCCTGTTGACCCCGCAGGTGGTCTTTCTGTTGCTCTCGACCTAGCTGCCGACCGAACCCGCTCCCCAACCAGACCGGCGTGAAAGCCTCGCTCAAACGGCGTCGTGCAGCCCCATGCACGCGACGTGGGGTAGGCCGCTTTGACCGAGCTGGCATGACCAGATCACGACAAGACTCGCTTCGGCAACATACTCAGAAGGATACGGCGCGGACTGCTCATCTGGCTCTACTCGAGCGATCCTGACAAGGCATGCTGCAAAGGAACGTACCCCCGAGCTTCGGCACAACAAGCACTTCTTCCGTGAACTGCTCGGCCGCTGTGCGGTCGATCATCCTCGACACTTCAGTCCATTCCTCATCGGTGTGCCCTTCGGGCATCCTCAGGTGTCGACCGCTCTTGAGATAGGCCGCCCACGGGGTGGGGCTGCGGAAGCGGAGCGCGTCGCGCCGCACCCGGAGCTCAATGCGGTCGAAGTGACGCATGAGGAACTCCGCGCCATTCTCCAGCGAGAAGCGAGGGACGGGTGATGAGTCAAGCTTGATCTGAGGAAACCGCTCCCTCAGCGCGCACCAGACCGCTTCGAAGTACGGGAACATGGTGTCCCGGCTGTTTGTTGTCGCCACAAAGGTGCCGCCGGGGGCCAGGCGCCGGACGCATTGCCCAATTGCCGCGTCGATGTCGGCCATGTGGTAGATCACACGGCAGGCACAGACAAGATCGAACTCTCCCTCGTTGCCCGACGGGTCGAGGATGTCTCCACAGCGGTACTCTATGGGCAACCCGGCCTCGTCCGCAAGGCGTTGTGCCTTCTGCACCATCGCCTGGGACTGATCCATCCCCAACCAGCGGCTACCGATGCCCGCGGCGGCGATCAGGCGCAGTAGCCCGCCTGTGCCGCACCCCAAGTCCAGCACCGAGCGCACGCCTGCTCGCGGCATCTGTTCAATCAGCCACTCCGGCCATCCCTGCTTCACGACGCTGTAGAGCTCGTGCGTCCGGACGCGGACCTCATAGTCGTCCGGAGTCTCATAGGCTGCCTTGACTGGGTCTGACCTGTCCCTCACTTCACCCAAGTCGCTGTTCCCTTCCTCCCGTATGAGATAGGGCGTTCAGCGAGGACACATCTGCCTCCTGCATGGCAGGGATATTCGCCGTCGGGACAACAAGCCTTCGAACTGAGCGGGAAATTCCGACGCCAGACGGTTCTCGTGTTGGCAGGCATTCCGACACTTCGAACCCTCCTCCGGTATGTATCCAGTGAGGCATGGGCATTCCAGCCCACTGCCAGCAAGACCGGAGAGTTGTGGATAGGCCCTACGGGCCGCCATGCCGGTGGCGGAGCCACGTAGGCAAGGAATATGGCGTCTGACCCGCCTGAGCCTACTTCGCCCGCCTTCGGCGGACTACGAAGCCCAGGCCCCGACCTGGCGACTGCACCTGAGCGCCTCACTTTTCTTCGAGCAACGCCCCGGATCACTGCCATATGTATCAAGACGACACACACAGCAGTTGTGCGCCGCGATAGGCGCTGGCCGGACAGCGAACAGTGCCGCTGCCCGGCCAATTCTCTGCCTCACACGCTCGTTGTGAAGCGGCTATCTAAGCGCCTGGGGCGCCGATGCGAACGCCCGGACCGCGTGGGCGTCCAGCCAGTTGAGCCGGCGCCCCCAGCCGTTCGTCGCCGTGGCGCATACATCCAGATTCTCAGAGAAGGCCGCTTTCTCGGGACAGGAGCCAAGCAGACCGGCGACGGTGAAGTCGCGATGGAAGTTGCCGCTGCTATCGCCAGCGTAGTCCTCGCCCGGCGAGGCGGCTGAGACCTTGCCGCCGACCGCACTGGCCTCCTGTGTGCCCCGCACTATCCTGAAGCTGAACCTGGCGAAATTGCCAGGATGGGCAGCCCGGAATGCGATGCGCACCTGCTGACTCCTGGATGCGTAAAGCAGGAAACCGCATTCATCGGCCACCGTGCTGGAGCCGATGGCGGGCGCGTCAATGGAGGCGTGGCACGGGCGGTTGTCAATGTGCAGGTTGAATATACAGCCGCCCTCCACCGAAGTCGCCCGCTCGGTGACTATGGTGCCGTCGGGCAGGACAGCAGATGGAACGATGAAGTGGAAGGTGGCGTCGCCGGGCATCACCAGGTTTCCCGCCGAGTCGTATATCTCGAGCTTGATCTGGTAGGTGTCGGCGGGCAGGGTCTGCGAGCTGAGGAAACCACTGTAGATGTCTCCAAACCAGTCTGTGGCAGGCCAGCGAGTGGCGGGGAAGCCGGGGGGCTGGTGGGGGCGGAACTCGTAGAGGCTTTTGCCGGCGATGCTCTTGGGGCCCAGGGTGTAAACCGGGAAGGTCACGACGCCGCGTTCCTCCCTCACATAGTGGACGCTGACGGGCTCTGTGAACTCCTGCCAGGCGCTGCCCGGACCTTGTCTGTAAAGCCACCGGTAGTGCGTGATCCTGGGCGTGGGTATGGCGTCGTGGTAACCGTGCCGGAAACCAAGCCACCCGCCGAACGGGGCGTCTTCCATCCTGCCGCAGCCCAGGCCATCCACATAGACGGTCAGGCCGTCGGGCTGGATGTTGTTCAGGGTCGTGCCGCCGATGGCGTATGGCATAACCCACAGCCTGACGCCGCTCGGCACTCGCACGCCCGGCATTGGTGCGGCGCCGACTGTTATCTGGTGACAGGCGGTGTTGTTGTCTTCCTTGAGTTCCGCTATCCTTTCGGCCGGGTCAACCACGGCGCCGATGCAGTAAGCCCCCGGCGGAGTCTTCCTGGGGATGCGGCTGGTCAGCGTGTACCGCGTGGATTCGCCGGGGCGGACAGTCCTGGTGTTGCTGATGCGGCCGCCAACCAGCAACATGTCCTCTGCGAAATCTTCCACCGTCAGGCCCGCGTAAACAGGCTGCACGGCCAGTTTCACGGGCAGGTAGGCGTCGGAGGACAAGATCAGGTCCACATAGTAACCGTCCGCAGATTCGGTGGAGCCTGGGGCGTCGCGCGTCCCCTTGTTGCTCACTGTCACCGTCAGGGCAATCTCATCACCCGGCACTGCCCTGTCGGGACCCTCCACGGAAACAACCAGGTCCGGCAGCCCCAGGGGAATCCGGGGCACCGGGACGACGCGGATGGGCGGCCGGACCTGCGCCATCAACTGCGTGCACGCCGCCCACCCCGCCAGGCCGACCACCACTGCGCTCACGACGAGCAAGGCTTTCGTTCTCATTTCCCTCTGCCTCCTTTTTCTCTTGACGCACTGAAAGGCGCCGCGTTTCCCTGCGCCCCGGCTACTGTTCAGGGCGGCGCAGGGTGGAACCCGGCTGCCTCGGAACGGCCTTTATCGGCGGCCTCAGCCGCAGACTTGGGAGAGGCGGTTTCTGCAGCGCCGTCAGTTCGGCAATGTGCAGGTCGCGAGTTACAGCGGTCGGGTCCGCGGCCGCAAGGACCCTGTGATCGAAGTCCAGCGTCCGCCCCAGGCCGTCCTTGAGCGTGCCGCGGAATTCGTACACCGGCAAGACGATAAGCTCCCCCTGCTTGTTCTTGAAGGCGCTCAGCGCGTACCGGCTCTTTTCGGCCCTGATCTGGCGCGCCCTCAACTGAGGGTTCGGCAGCCGCCTGTTCATGGCCTGCAGTCGGTCTTTCAGGACATCGTAGGCTTTGTCGGCGTTGGACAGGCCTATCTTTTGCGCGGTAGCAACTGCCGGCATCCAGTTGGACATGAAGCCGGTCACGCTTCCCTTGTCGCCTATGAATACCGACACCCGCGAGCCGGGCCCGACTACGGGCACACCACCTATCTTCTTGCCGAAGACGACTTCGCGCATCACCACCCGCGGCGCGCCGGCCGCGCGCCCCTGGTCCTGGAGGCTCACAAAGCTGCGGAGCACCTCGTTGGTGCTTACATACTCCAGCTGCTCCACATCCGTGCCCGCTATCAAGTTCTTGCTGCCCAGGAAGTGGAGGGCGACGTTGCGGCACTGCTCGACATCGGGGATAACCGGCGAACCGCCTTTCTTGCCCGCCATGACCTCGTGGTCGAGCGCGCTCTCGATCTGGCGTTCCGTATCCAGCGAATAGTCCCACTTGCCGTCGGATACCTTGAACTCGTTTTCGACCTGCCGGATCCGGTCCAGGCTGGCAGGCTGAAGCCCCAGCAGGCTCGCCCGCGCGCGAGCATGCGCAATAGTGCGCAACTGCGGCACCAACTTATACACGGCTTGCTCCCTGGGGATGCGCGGAGCGACAAATGTCCTGGTGATCTCAAGGCGCGGGGCCTGCTGGGCGTGGAGCCCTTGGCTTGCGCCCAGCAACAGGAGCAAGCCCCACGCCGCCGGGAGTCTGACGCTGGTTGAAAGGATCGTGCGTTCTCTCATCGTTGGACCTCTCTTTCACCCTAATACGGCGGGCTGCCGATGCGATACCAGTGATATGTGAAACCGCCCGGGGTCCCCACATAGTCGGGATAAGGGGCCAGAAGGGTCTCCGCGGCATAATCGTTGCCCTCGGCGTTGGCCCAGAGCGCCGCGGCCTCAAAGCCCTTATCCATCTGGTCGTAAACGGTTTTGCGGTTCGCTATGAACCAGGCGTTGTTGAAAGTATAGCCGTCATGCAGCATGTCCACGAAACGCGCCGCGCGGTCTCGCGTATCGTGCCAGTACCACCACGGGAAATCGTACTGAACCCAGTTGCCCTCCCAGCCCAGGGAACGCATGCCCAGAATCCCGTGCGTCCCCTGGAAGGTCTGGAACCACCGCGACACGGGATTGGGTGGACTCCACCAGTTCACATAACTTGAATCGCGCACGCCGTCGTACAGCGTCAGACATGCTGACCAGACCGCCCAGCGCAAGCTGGGCTGCGCGGCCTCGTCCTTGCCCCAGCGGTAGTTGGCGGGCATCATCTGTAGGCCGGCCGAGTCGTAGGCGCGGCCGCTGTACCACGGGCCATTCGTGTCGCCGTGGCCCGCATAATAGACTATGTCGGTCCAGTTAGTCTTGGCGCGGGCGCCATAGGCCCAGTCGTCGCAATAGACGCCGCCATCCTCCGCCCACCACGAGCAGGTGTGGTGGTGCTCGTCCATCTTCCAGTAAAACTTGCGCCCCTCGTTGACGGAAAAGTGAAGATTGCCCCCTCCGCCGATGAGGTCGTACCTGTCAATGGCATAGTACTCGAAGCGGTAGGGCGCTCGCGGACGCGTTCGCCACACGATGGTCTCGCTGAGTTCGTTGTTCGCTGTGTTGGCCTCCTCCGGCGGGGTCGCGGTCACGCGTATGGTGTGCTCTCCGGCGGGCAGGTTCACGCTGAAGTGAGTCGCGCGGGTCTGATTGGGCGGTATGCGAAAAGGAAAGGAATGGCGCTCGGTCCCGTCCACATAGACATGCGCCCTGACCCCCATGTCCTCGGCGTTGACCGTGTTCACAAACCCGACCTTGTACACCACCTCGTAGTCTTCCCCACCCACTGGATTCGGGATGATCGTGGTCGGCGCTTCCTCCTTCACCAGCCATATGTCCTCCACATAGAAGTCCCACGCGGAGGCGCCCACCATTGGATGGCCGCGGGCCTCGTTGTTGTCTTCGTTGCGCTCGGCGACCTCGTCGTAGCAGTCAGCCTCAAAAAAAGTCTCCTCGGTCCTCGAAGTGAAACGATAGGTCCACCACGCAACGCGTTCGTCGCCGGGGTTTATGTTCGACAATCGCTTGACTTCGCCGGCATGCGTCTCGTAGGGTTTCCAGCGCAGGTGAAACTCGCCCGTGGGCCGCCTGCCGTCGTTTCGGATGGTGACCCGAAGGGTAACATCCTGCGGAGGCACATAGGTTGAGGGCGTGAACTCCACTTCCTTGATGACGATGTCGGGGGCTACAAGCCGTGCCACATCAACTATCGCCTCGTGAGGGAACGCCCTTATCATGGGGCGCAGTGTAAGTCGCGGCGCAGCGGTGCCAGGGAGCCTTGGCGCCGGAATCGGCATGGCAGCGGCTGCGCTCGCTGCCGGGCAGATAAGCGCGCACAACACCGCTCCCAGCAGCAAGGGGCAAGACTTTGAAAACCAGATCCTCCTCATGTCAACCTCCTCTCCCCCGGCCCGGCTCACCCGCTGGCCAGGTAACCTTTCGGTGGACTGCGACAGAGATTCTGCAATCGCCCCAAGATTCCTGCCCGCCGCGCTGCCCAAATGCCGACGAGGATGCAGGGCCGACCGCGAATGCCGACACCCATCACTGCGCCGACCCCGCGAATCGCCAACACCGGGAGCAGCCAGAGCCGCAGCGGCTCTGGCTGCTCAAATGGTTGACATCTTAATAGCTTTGGTATAAACTACTTGAGGGTATAGCGTATGCCAGCATCCGAACAACCAGCGATGCGCGCCTGGCGCAGCTTTGTGCGAGCCAAGGCGGAGATCCGTCGCGCCATCCATCGGGAACTGCGCGAGTGCGGACTGACAGGAGCGCAACTTAGCATTCTGCGATTGCTGGCCGAATCGGGCAGCGACGGAGTGAAGCTGAACGAGATATCGCAGCGGCTGTGCGTCACGTCCGGGAACGTTACGGGGCTGATAGACCGTCTGGAAGAAGCCGGCCATCTGGCGCGCGTCCCGCACCCAGAGGACCGACGCACCACGCTGGCCGTTCTGACTCCCGCCGGGCTGGATCTCTTCGAGCACATCTACCCATCCCACGTCGCTCGGATAAAGGATCTCATGTCGGCACTCACCGCACAGGAACAGGTGCTGCTCGCTGACCTCCTCACGCGCATCGCTGATCGGGCGGCTGAGATGGACCGATAGCTCTGGACGGAACCGAATCCGGTCTCTCGCCCGACCGCTGGCACGCGCCGCATCATGGCAGGCCCGGCCCACGGTCTTGGCCGGGCAGGGACGGAGAGAATAGACATGCAGAACAACCTGACGACGAGGAGCATGAGCCGGAGCGTGGTAGCGAGCACAAAAGAGCTGCAAGGGCTAACGCTGCCTCACGCGTTCGACCTCAGCAGCGGTTTGCCCTCAGTGCCTCCGCTGCGTAGGCCGATCAGCGTAACTTCCTCCGCCCGCCTGACTGCTGGCGGGCGAGCTGATTGGAGAGCCATGAGAGCACGTCTTGCCATTGGGGTACTGATCTTGATAGCTGCACCAGCACTGGCGGCCGAGATTGCGGGGCTCTCGCCCCAGATGTGGGGGCGAGTGCGGGCGGTTGAGCCGGCGACTATCGACTTGAAGCCAACCGCTTCCCCCCAGGCGCCTGCGGCGCTGAGTCTGAAGGAGTGCATCGCCCTCGCCTTCCGCCACAACGCGGACTTCCGCCAGGCCCAAGAGCGGCTGACCAGTTCGCGGCGCGGACTGTGGGTCGCAGACCAGCGGCTGTTCTACACGGTCACCGCCCAAGGGCAGCGTGAGCGGCAGCCGGGCGAGACGGCAGGGACAAGTCTCTCGTCGGACGTGGCGGCTCGCTGGGAGCAGGCCGGCGGGGGCGCCCTTCAAGCGGGCCTGGGCACGGGCACGCAGGGGACGTTCGGCGACCTCTTCTCCCAACAGCCGGCCCTCTCGCTGAGCTACGACCAGCCCCTGATGAGAGGCGCGGGGCTGGCCTCTTCCACCGCTGAGCGCATCCGCAGCGCGGGGACGGCACTCCAAGCGCAGGAGCTGTCTTTCTACGATGGGCGCCAGGGGTTGGCACAGAGCGTCATTGGTGATTACTTTGCGGTGCTGCTGGCGCGCGGCGAGGTAGATATCGCCCAGCGCGCGGTCGAGCGCGGCAAGGGCCTGTATGACATCAACTACGCCAAGTTCAGCGGCGAGGGCCTGAAGAAGCCAGGCGAGGAATGGATCAGCCAGGTGGCGGAGATTGATGTGGACCAGGCGCGCTTGAGCTGGGAGCGGTCCAAGCAATCGCTCATCAGCAGGCAGCAGGCCTACCGCGATGCCATGGACGGGCTGCTGCTGGACATGGGCTTCGTGCCCGGCGCCACTCCCGAGCTGACTACAGCCATCGCCTACTCGCCGAAAGACTACGATGAGGCCGCACTGATCAAGACCGCTCTGGCGAACAGCACAGAGTTGGGGCGTCTGGAACTCAGCCGGCAAGACTCCGACGCGGCGCTGCGGATCGCTCGCAGCGAGCGCCGCCCCGATGTCATTGCCAGCGTCGGCGTCACGGACTTGGGCGAAACCTTGGGCGGCACGACAGTCAGCACCGGCTGGTTCAGCGGCGTGCGAATGGAAGTGCCGCTGCGGGAGCGTCGGCGTTATGAGAACGCCGACCGTGCGGGGCGGGCCCTGAAAGTGCTGGAGCAGCAGGTGGTGGCCGCCCGCGACCGGGTGGCGCAGGAGGTGCAGCGCCAGGTCCGTGCCGCCGCGAGCTCGCGGGCGCGCACTGACATTGGCGAGCAGTCGGTGACGCTGGCGCGCAAGAATCGGGAGGCGGCCCAGGGTATGTACGATGAGGGCCTGAGCGATTACCTTCGGGTGCTGGATGCAGAGGATCGGCTGGTGGAGGCGGAGCGCTCGCTACTCCAGGAGCAGGTCCAGTACTTCGTGACCACCGTGCGCATACGGAGGGCTCTGGGCGAAGATATCACCCAGGGATTGCCCGATTAGCGAGATGGGAGCAGCAGTGTTGAGACGCTATTTGATAACGGGATTTGTCGCGTTGGTGTTGGCCGCCGGCGGGGGCTGGGCCTGGCGGGCATTCATGCCGCGCGCCGCCAAGGCGCGAGTGCCGGTCGCCGAAGCTGCGCGCGGAGAGTTCGTCGTCAGCCTGCTGGCTGAGGGAACCCTCCAGAGCGATGACTCGGTGGTGGTCCGCACCGGCAAGGCGCCGGGCGAGTTGACCATAATCGTTCCCGACGGCACGGTCGTGCGCGCCGGGGATGTTTTCTGTCGCATTGAGGCGCGCGATCTGGAGCGCAGGCGGACCGACGCCGAGCTGGCCTACAAGCAGGCGCAAGAGGAGATTGAGAGAAGCCGCGAGAGCGCTGAAGAGAGATACGACAACGACCGGCGCGTGGTGGAGCAAGTCGAGAAGGACCTACAGGTATGGGAGGACTCGGTCGGCGTGCGCACGAAACAGGCTGAGGACCAGCTCGAGTTCGACCGGGCCGAGGCCGAGCGCCTGCGGCTTGAGTATGAGCGCGCTCAGCGCATGGCCTCCAAGGGCTACCGGGCGGCGGCCGAGGCAGACATCGCCAAAGCTGCCTACGAGGCGCAGCAGTTCAAGGTCGAGCAGAGCGCCAAGGACCTCGAGCTGAGCCGCCGCGAGATCGCCTCCGAACGCCGCCAGAAACAGAGCTTGGTGTCGTCTGCCCAGCGGCGCGCAGAGATCTCGCGCTCCCATATTCAGGAACACGTGTCCTTTGCGAAGCGCCGCGCCGAGATGGCCGCCAAGGAGCTCGAAACGGTCGTGTCCGCTCTGGCCGAAACCACCATCACCACCCCGGCCTCCGGCACCGTGGCGCTCTTCTCGACCTTCCGGGGCGGCGAGCGGCGCTCCTGGCGGGAGGGCGACCAGGTCTCCTCGGGCACGCCGCTGGGCAGCATCTCCCCCAGCGAGAACATGTCCCTGCGCTGCCGCGTCAAGGAGAGTAAGATCGCGGCGCTGCGCAAGGGTCAGAAGGCCGAGATCGAGTTCGACGCGCTGGCCGGCCATAGGTTCACTGGAGTGGTTTCCTCCGTTGGGTCGGTTGCGCGCGAAGTCTGGGTCTGGGAGGACCCCACGGCTGAGGCGAACGAGCGGGTCTTCGACTTGTTGGTCAAGGTGAACAAGGTGCGTTTGGGAGGCCTCAAGCCGGGTCTGAGCGGCCGGGCAAGGATCATCATAAGGCGTCTGCCGAACACGCTCTCTGTGCCGTTGGACGCGGTGTTCGAGCGCGCAGGAAAGAGCTTTGTATATGTGAAGCGGGGCGATGGCTTCGTGCGGCGAGAAGTCCAGACCGGTGAGCGCAGCGACGTCGCGGTGATCGTACGCGCAGGCCTCTCTCAGCGGGAGAACGTTGCAATGTCGGATCCAACGCGCTACCCCGCGCTGATTGCGAGGAAGGGCTCATGAGTTTGGTCCAGGTCACAGATTTGACCAAGACCTACCACACCGGGACAGTGGAGGTCGCTGCCCTGCGCGGGTTGAGCTTCGACATCACAGAGGGCGAGATGGTAGCCATCATGGGTCGGTCCGGATCGGGCAAGACGACGCTGTTGAACATCCTCGGCTGCGTGGAACGCCCCAGCAAGGGGCGCTATCTGCTGGCAGGAGAGGAAGTGGCGCGACTCAGCGACGCCCAGCGCTCGACCCTGCGGCTGCGGCGGATTGGCTTTGTGTTCCAGGCCTACAACCTGCTTCCGAGCATGTCGGCGCTCGACAACGTGCTGCTGCCGACCGTGTACAGCGGCCTGCCCAATGCTCGGCAGCGCGCTCGCGAGGCCCTGGAGCGGGTGGGACTGGACGGGCGCGAGCATCACCTCCCCACCCAGCTCTCCGGCGGCGAGCAGCAGCGTGTCGCCATCGCCCGGGCGCTCATCAACGATCCTTCGATCATCCTGGCCGACGAACCCACTGGCAACCTCGATACACGCCGCGGCCAGGAGGTGCTCGCCCTGTTCCAGGAGCTGAACCGCGACGGCATCACCATTGTGCTGGTTACTCACGAGGAACAGCTTGCCCAGCATGCGGGGCGCATCGTGCGTCTGATGGACGGGCGACTCGCGAGCAATAGGCCAATCGCCCAGCCGTTGGATGCCCGCGCTGTGCTCGCGCAGATGCTGGCCGAAAGCGAGGACGAGATATGAAGCGGGTCCTATACGTGGGTTTGGTGCTTCTCGCCGCAGTCGTCGGCGGCTGGCGGCTGCGCGCCGCCAGCTCGGGGCGGGCGATGGCGAGAATCCCGGTACCGACAGCGGGGGTCACGCGCGGGTCGCTGGTCGTCACCCTCCCCGTGAACGGGGTTCTCGAATCGGCTCAGGAGACCCCGGTGCGCAGCGAGATAGCAGGCAATCTTGTCCAGATTTGTGAGGATAACTCGTTGGTCAAGCCCGGCGACTTCATCTTTCAGCTCGATACCAAGGAACTCACCGACGAGCGCGAGGGGCTGGCGCGGGCGCTGTCGGATGCCCGGGAGCAGCTCAGCACCGCGCAGGCCGATGGTGAGGTCAGCATCACCCAGGCGGAGACTGCGGCTGACGCAGCGCGGGAGTCGCTGCAACTGGCGCAGGACAAGGCCCAGGCCGAGCGCGAAAGGGTCGCCGCTCAGGTCAAGTTTGCCGAGAGCGAGACGGCACGGTCACAACGCGAACTGGCGCGGGCCCAACGGCTGGCCAAGCTCAACTATATCCCCGGCACCAAGCTTCGCGACGCGGATGGGGCATATCTGCGGAAGCAGTTCGACTTCGAACAGAAGCGCGCTGAGCAAGCGGATGTCGAAAAGCGGACCGGCGAGCAGGTGAAGGATGAGCAGAGCGCCCTCGAGCTTGCCTTCCACGGGCTGGAGACCGCCAGAGCCAACGTCCAGGAGGACGTAGAGAACGCCCGCATCAGGGTGGCAGAGGCGCAACGCAGGGTGGACGAGGTGGACAAGAAGATCGCGCAGTGCACGGTCACCGCCCCGGCCGCCGGTCTGGCGGTGATCCAGACCAACACCGAGAACTGGCCAGAGCGTCGCCCCTACCGCCTGGGCGACCAGGTGCAGTCGGGCGCCGCGCCAGTAAGGATCTACGACTTCAAACAGATGCAGGTCCGCTGCCAGATAGGAGAGATGGACATCTCCCGCATGCATCGCGGGCAGGATGCGCTCGTGTACTCCTCTACGCAGGCAGGAAAGCGTTACCGGGCCAAGGTGGCCATAGTCGAGGAGTTGGCGCAAGAGGCCAATGTGTGGCAAGGGGGCACGCCCGGCAAGAAGGTCTTCGGCGTTCTGGTCGCCCTTTCCGAAACCGATCCCGTTCGCTTGCGGCCAGGGATGACAGTGGACCTGGAGATCGTCCTGGACAGCGTGCGACGGGCCACCATGGCGCCCATCCGCGCGGTGTTCAAGGAGAACGGTCACTGGGTGGTCTATCGTGCGCGCGGGGAGAGCTTTGAGCGCCTGCCCGTAACCGTTGGCACGCGAAACGATCTCCTGATCGAGGTGCGCGGAGGCATTCGCGTTGGCGACCGGGTGGCGCTGGAGCAGCCTCCGGCCCAGCCTGGCCGAGGCTTGGAGGTGAGAGGATGAGAGTTCGCACCATTGCCGTCACGCTGATTCTCCTGGTTGCCTTCGGCGTGGTAGGTTGGGCGCGCCGGCAGGCCGAGCCGCCCAAGGCGCGCCCGGTAGAGAAGGGCGAGCAACTCGTGGTGACCACCACGGCCAAAAAGCAGGACCTCCTGATTACCGTGAGTCAGACCGGGGTAGTGGTGGCGAAGAACTCGACGCCGGTGATTCCCGAGATCTCCGGCCGCATCCAGTCGGTGTGTGGGAACGGTATCGTCCTGTCGGCAGGCGAAGTCGTGGTGCGGCTGGACCCCACCAAGTTTCAAGAGCAACTGACCGATCTTACGGTGCGGTATGACGAGGCAGTGCGCCGGCAAGCACAGGCCGAGGCGGTAGGCAAGGCGCGCATGAAAGAGATGCGACTGCGCTTGCAGCGCGCACGGGACGGCGTAGCCGCTTTTGAGCGCCAGCAGGAGGTGACTCTCCGGCAGTTGAGCGACGCCATTGCGTTCCACGCGAAGGAGATCGAGCGCCGCCGGGAGGAGTTAGAGGTCAAGAAAAGGCTGGCAGCCAAGGGCATCGTGGCCGGGACCGAGGTGGAGCGCGAGCAGGCGACGCTCAAGGCGATGGAGTTCTCGCTTCAGCGGGAACGCAGTGACTACGAGCTGAAGAAGTTTCAGGCGGCCTCCGAGGCGCTGGACCGGCGCAGGAACGTCAGCAACACCACCCGCGACATGACGCGCACCCGGAGTTGGTCGGAGCGGGACGTGCGTATGACCGGCAACGAGGTGGACAACCTCAAGCTCCAGGTCGAGCGCGCTCAGGAGGACCTGGCGAGAACGACTCTGACGGCGCCGGTCGGAGGGCTGGTCGTGCTCTCGGCGCAGGGCGGGTGGCGGGGGGAATCGCGCCTGCCGCGCCTGGGCGACTGGGTGTCCCAGGGGCGCGAGGTCGCGCAGATCGTGAGCCTGGGCCGCATGCAGGTGAAACTCGAACTGGATCAGACGCAAATCACTGGGGCGAGGATGGCGCAGGCGGCGGAGGTGGCCATCGAGGCCCTGCCGGGCAAGGCGCTGACGGGGAGAATCACGGCGATCGGCCAGACGGCGCGGCGCCCGCCCATCCAGGGGTGGATGGGCCTTTCATCCACGGCTACGTTCCCGGTGACGATTGATTTGCCTCCGATCGGGAAGTCGTTGATCCGCCCAGGAATGCGCGCGAGCGTGCGCATAGTGTCGCGACGCATCAAGGGAGCCATCAGCGTACCGACCGGGTGCATCTTCCGGCACGACGGCCACCCGGTCGTGTTCGTCGAGCGCAACGGCAGATTCACGCGCGCCGCAGTCGAACTGGGCGAATCCAACGGCGACTACACCGCTGTCACGAAAGGCCTGAGCGAGGGAGACCGGATCGCCCTGAACGACCTCAGCGCGTCGCCTTCGAGCCAGACGCCGACGAAGGAGCAGCGCAAGTGAGGCTGAACCTCGCATCGCTCAGCGCGCCCGTCAAGACCGGTTTCCGCGAGCTCTGGAGCCACAAGCTGCGCTCGCTGCTGACCATGTTCGGAATGATCTTCGGAGTGGCAGCGGTGATAGGCATGGTCTCCATTGGCGAAGGCGCCCGCCAGGAAACTCTACAGCAGATCCAGCTCTTGGGGATTGATGTTCTCCAGGTTCGGCGGGTCGCGCTGGCAGGCGAGATGCAGGACGAGGCGACGAAGAAGTCCCCCTTCGGGCTTACCTATGGCGACGCACTGGTGCTGACCGAGCTGTGCGACTTCGCGAAGCGCGTGGTGCCCTCATGTCGCATATTCGGGCAGGTCACGGCAGGCGGGAAGGCTATTGACGCGCGCGTCTTCGGCACTTCGCCCGGTTACCTTCAGACATCCCATCTCAACCTCGGCGAGGGTCGTTTCATTGATGATCTGGATGTCGCGCGCCGCGCTCATGTCTGCGTGCTGGGAGCGCAGGTGAAGCGAGATGCCTTCGCCTTCGAGAATCCCGTTGGCAGGTTCATCAAGATCGGGATGAGCAACTTCCGCGTCGTCGGGGTGATGCAGGAGCGCGTGCTCGAGACCACGGAGACGACCTTCGCGCTGCGCGATCTCAACCAGGACCTTTACATACCCATCACTGTGGCCATGGAAGACTTCCAGTTGTATATGGAGAAGGCGATTCCCATGAACCCTGAAGCGGTGATGGGGCTCATGAGCGCCATGTTCGACCGGCCGCCGCTCAACCGTCGCCCGATCAGCGAGATCGCAGTGCAGGTGAAAGACTCCGACCGCACCGTGCCGGCGGCCCAGGTGGTCAAGCAGATCGTTGAGCGGCGTCACGGGAATGTCTCGGACTTCGAGATCATCATTCCCATCGAACTGCTGCGCCAACGCCAGCAGACCCAGAAGATCTTCAATGTCGTCATGGGGGCGATCGCCAGCATCTCGCTGCTGGTGGGGGGCATCGGCATCATGAATATCATGCTTGCCACCGTCACGCAGCGGGCGCGCGAGATCGGCATCCGACGGTGCATTGGCGCCAAGCGCGGCGACATCGTGCGCCAGTTCCTGGTCGAGTGCCTGGTCATCACCATGATCGGCGGCCTGCTGGGCGTTGGAGCAGGCGTTGGGGCTGCGCAGGCAATATCGGGCTATGCCCATTGGAAGACAGTGGTGGCCGGCGCCGCGGTGGTCCTTGCCTTGGGGGTCTCCGTATCAGTGGGCTTGATCTTCGGCCTTTACCCCGCCATCCGCGCCGCCTCCATCGAGCCCATGGAGGCGCTCAGAGGCGAGTAGGACTGCTCCGGGACGGCAAACCTCACCAGGGGCGTTCACCTGACTTCGGGCACCCCGCGCACCGCAAGACCCGGTTACCTTTTCTGACCGCGCGGGATTTCCGGCCGAATCGCGATAACATAGTGTGGACGGGTTCTGACCCGATGAAAGATAGCCCGCTTGCGAGTGCGCAGGTGACGCCAACGCAGGCAAACGGGGGACACTCAGCCATAGAAGACCTGCTGCGAGGTCTGCGACAATCGGACCGCCTGGCCCATGCGGAGTTATGTGCCCGGTTTGGCGCAGCGCTCTTCGGGTATGCCGCGGCCCGCCTCGGGGGCGACGAGGAACGAGCCGAGGAAGTGATGGTGCGGACTCTGGTGGACGCGATCAGAAATATCGGGCTCTACAATCCCGCGAGGTCCAGCCTGGCCGCTTGGCTATACGGGATCGCCCGTCGGCACATCCAGACGCAGCGCCGCCAGCAGAGCAGGCGCAAAACCGTTCCCCCTTCGGCACGGGTCTCTCTCGAAAGCATGGGAGAGATAGCCGACATAGATGACCTGGAAAACGGTGTTGCGGCGCGGCTGGAGGCGCGCAGAAAGGTTGCCAGGATCGCCACACTGCTCTCCGACCTGGAGATGGAAGTGCTGCTGCTTCGCTACGCGGACGGGCTGTCGGTGAAGGAGGTCGCCGGGATCGTGGGGCGGTCAGAAAAGGCCGTTGATTCGCTCTTGCATCGGGCCAAGCAGAGAGCACAGAAAGGGGTGACCGAAAGTGCCGAATGAACAGCGCGAGGAAGAGCTAACAGAGATACTGAAGAGAGCGCGTTACCATCCGCCATCTGGTTGGCAGGAGCGAGCGCTGGAGTTGATGGCGCGAGCGCGTCCGGCGAGGCGCGGCTCGAACTTGCAAGCGCTTGCCGTCGCGGCCGGAGCAATCATAGCGCTGCTCGCGCTCGGTCTTTTCCCGTATTCGCCCGGCTTTTCCCTGGGGACTTTTGGGCGGGCTCTGGCAGCCCAGCAGGCCGTCGCAGAGGGGGCGCTGGCCGAGCGGCCGGTCGGCCATAACAAGCGGGAAGCCAGCCCGGCCGATGTCTCTGCGCGCCAATCTGCCACCAAGGACATTCTGGGGCTGGGGCCGTATCGGCAGCGGGCGAGAAGTTTCGCACAAACCCACTATCCCGGCGACGCCGCCATGCTCATGGCGGCCGGGCTGCTGGTGGAAGACGCCGATACGGGGCGCCGGCTGCTCAGGGAGGCAGCCGAGACGGGACGGAAGCCTGCCGCCTGGGCAGCGTACGCGGGCAGGCTGATGGAGACGGCTGCCCAGTATGACCGTATAGGCATCAGCGGCGCCGACCCCGAAGATGCAGAGGCCATGGCCGAGATGGAGCGTCGGGTTCGGAACTCTGGGCTCCCTGCCAAGCTGTCTCAGCACGAGGTCGCACCGGTGCTTCAGGCTTTTCGCGATTGGGAAGCCGCCGAGCCGAAGAACGCGATGCCTCTCGCCCTGGAGGTTTACTACCTCTACGGCCTCCACCGGGACGCAGAAGCGCTCGCCACCTGGCAACGCGCCGCCAGCTTGCCCAGGGTAACCGACTACAACCAGGAGCGGGCGCAGGCCGTGGCTCGTCTTCTGTCGGCGATGGGCATGCGCGAAAGGGAGGCCGCCTCAGCTGCAACCTTTAGCTCGGATCTCCTGCTCTATGTCTATTTGAGGAGTTGCGCTCGCATCGCGACGTACGAAGGTCGGTTGGCTCAGATGAATCACAATCCCGAGGAAGCCATCCGGTTGTGGAACGCGACCATGGGCTTCGGCCGCCGCATGCAGGACTCGGCCGACGCGGTTATCGGCTTCCTGGTGGGCGTGGCCGTAGAAAGCATAGGAGCCGGCCCCACTTGGAAATGGGGCGCAGACAGATCCAGCGGCATTCCCCGGGGCCCGCTGGGTGGATTCCGCTACTTCTACGGACCGCAGCACGGCTTCTATGTCAGCCAGGTCGGCGAGCTGGCCGACAGCCGCGTGCGGGACAGTCTGATCCGGGCGAGAGTGCGCGCGTCGCTTCTCCAGAACCTCGTCAGTGAACGAATGGACGCCGGACTGGTAAAGCCAGGGCTGCTGCTCGGTCTGAGCGGGCTAACGATTGGGCTGCTCGCCGCGCTGCTGGTAGTATTCGCGGCAATAAGCATCAGGTTTCGCAGGCAGGCCGACGAGGCAACCGAGCTTCGAGTGGGCGCGCAGCTCACAATTCTTGTCTTCGCCTTCATTCCGGTCTGCGCAGGCATAGCAGCGTACTGGCCGCTGTGGGATCTCCAGCGGGGGCCGGCGCTTCTTCGAGCCCTGCTCGGCGGTTACCTGTTCACATTCCTTGCGATGCTTCTGCTGCCGCTGCTGGCGGCGCGCTTCAGCAGACTGCCCTCAGCCAGGCTCGCCGCGGCCTGGCGCGGCAATCTGCGCAGGATTCTACCCCTCGCCGTCGCCTCATTAGCAATCGCCGCGCTGGCGTTGGGCATCGCCGGGAAGAACATGGAGAGGAAATGGGCCCGGGAGTGGTATGCGCCCGGCTACAGCGAGATGAAAAGCCTGATCAGCCTGGCAGGCCCGGCCTGGACCAACCCGAAGATTCCCGCCGACGCCTGGCGCGCTGAGTACCCGCCTCGGTGATCGGCCTCGGCACGGGCCGCCGACCCCAGCGGCGCCATATCGAGGGCTCATTTCACCCCGACCGCAGCCTCTGCCGTCGAGGGGGGTATGAGACAGCCACGCCGCTCCGCCCGGCCCGATGGAATCGGGGCCGAAGGGCTAGTTGTGCTATCTTGACACATTTGGCAGTAGCGCGACCGCCCTCGAAGAGGACTCAGGCATGGTCTTGACCGCCCTGCTTCAGCGAAAGCAGAAAGGGCATCAGCGCTTTCATGTCAGCCGGCATTGGCTCCCCCGCCACGCTCATGCTGGCCGGAGCCCTGGTCTTGTTGTTCCTCGGCCCGGCGAAAGGAGAGAAACGGTGAAAGTGCGCGTGGTGACCATTCTGATTCGCGGGGCAGAGATTCTGCTCATGAAGCATAGTCGGCTTGGTCTCAGGTACTGGGTTCTGCCAGGAGGTGCGATCGACCAAGGCGAGACCGTGAGCGACTGCGGCCGCCGGGAGCTGCTCGAGGAGACCGGTCTGGAGGTGCGCCTCGGGAAGCTCGTTTATCTCGCGGATGTGATCTCGCCGGACCGGCGCAAGCACACGCTCAATCTCTTCTTCCTCGGGGAGATCACCGGAGGCGAGTTCGGCGTTACACCCCAGAAGACGTTGGGCGAACATCTTGACGAACCGCACTGGGCGCCACTGGCTGACCTCCCCAGAATCTACCCGCCCATCGCGGAACGATTGCAGGAAGACGCGAACCGTGGTTTTTCTGAGGGGGCCGTTTACCTCGGCAACCTCTGGACGACTGAGCCGGGTGCATAGGCGAACCACCGGAGGAGCCAGGCAGTGCGAAGGCCGCGTTTGAGAAAATCGAAGCCCGACCCTTCCGCCCCAGCGGAAGTCGTGAAGCAAGAGGAGAGCCTGCGGTTGGCAATCCTCTCGGCGTTCCCCGACCTGCGTCTCCCTGGGCTCAGGGCCTTGCTTCGGGCTGTCGGGTATGCCGAGGAAGGGGCGGATGCAGTCGTGGTGCGACTGGCGGACTTGAGCGACGCGAATCGCCGCCGCCTGCTGCTCTCGATCTACGCCGAGAACGCGGACGGCTCTGCATCGCCTTCTGCATCCAGTCGCGGAGGCAGCAGATGACTCGAATCTTACTCATCCGACATGGGCGGACGGAATGGAACCGTCAAGAGATCTTCCGCGGTCGCGCGGACATCCCATTGAGTGACCAGGGGACGAGACAGGCAGAGGCTCTTGCTGGCCGGCTGTCAGACGAAAGGATCGCAGGCGTCTATTCCAGCCCTCTCATCAGGGCTTACGCCACGGCCGAGCAGGTGGCGAAGGCCCACGGCCTTCAACCGCAGACAGTTGATGATCTCACAGACATTGACTACGGAGCATGGGAGGGACAGCAGCACGAGCAGGTGGCCGAGCAATATGCTGACCTGTACGCGCGGTGGCGGTCAGAACCACACCTGGTTCGCCCTCCGGGCGGCGAGACGCTTGGCCAGGTGCGCGAGCGGGCCTACCCGGCTCTGCTCGAGATTGTCGCCCGCCACGCTGAAGCGGCAGTGGCGCTGGTATCCCACCGGGTGGTGAGCAAACTGATTCTTTGCGCGGCGCTCGACCTTGGCGATGAAGCATTCTGGCGCATCCGGCGGGACACTTGCTGCCTGAACGTGCTGGAATGGAGCGGCGGGGCCGTGACGGTCTGCGCGCTCAATGACACCTGTCACCTGGGCGGGCTGGCCAAGGACGCCATGGATTTCTGAGCGAGTGCAAGCCGGGGCATTGTCCGAGAGGAGCAATGCGCGGAGTAGCCGGGCGTTGAAGAGACATCGGAGTCCAGACACAGCATACGCCCCTGAGTCAACGCACGACCCGGCGACGGTCGATGGCGCAGGCGATACGGGTCTGCGCGCTGACCATCTCGTCAAATGCTACCGGAGGCGACGGGTTGTGGATGACGTTACCATCGCAATCCGCGAGGGAGAGATCGTGGGATTGCTTGGGCCGAATGGCGCAGG
>Ga0315280_10004506_pt1 | contig 20507 bp, 22 predicted proteins | sample YL17G06_40_MG_FD_203697 | JGI IMG/M metagenome (GOLD analysis project Ga0315280, IMG submission 203697) | Sediment microbial communities from Yellowstone Lake, YNP, Wyoming, USA - YL17G06_40 | ecosystem: Environmental > Aquatic > Freshwater > Lake > Sediment | place: USA: Wyoming | collected... | reverse complement strand
CGCATAGGCGCCTTCAACATCGTCGTCAGCACTGTCTTCTTGCGTGGGTTCTTTCGGCGGTCGTTCTTCAGTTGTCGGGGCCAAAGTGGACTTCCTGTCTCTTAACTCAACGGGTTCTGGTTCAGCTGGTCTAGATGGGGCTTGGGGGTGTCCTGATTTTCCGTGCGTGTCATGCTCTCCCTTCCATCCGAATTGTCGAGCCTCTTCTTCGGTCAGAGCGCGAACGACCTTTTCCTGGCGTTCACCGCCGACCGTAGTCACGTCGACGAGATACAGGTACAGCCTACCTTTGCTGCGGACTGGCTTCACATACTCGCCCAAGAGCCCTTTCACCTGAGCAGGATTTCCGCGCGGAAAACTTCCCTTTGATGGCGCGGAAAACTTTGACCTACGCAGCTGAGGCCTGTCGAGCGCGCGGAAAAATGAGCTGACGGCCGTGGAAAACCGTACACCCGGTGGAAAACTTCCAGACACCTTTCGCGAAAAACTCTGGCTAGTTTGGAAAACTTCAGGCGCCCAGCGCGGAAAACTCGGTTTTCCAAACCCCCTTTCACGGTTTTCCAAGTCATTTCTATGAGTCTCGCGCGGAAAACTTGACGGTCTACAGGGTCACTTTCTCTGGTGCTTTAAAGGCGCCAGTACATGCTTTGTAACCTCTGTCTAGGCTCTCAAAGCCATAACAGACGAGGACCCTGAAGCGCCGATCAGACGGCTGATTTGGCGATTTTTCCGCCCACTCATCTTTCTTCAACATACCAGTTTTCCAAAGATTTCCAAAGATTACCCCCCCCAAGAACATACACGCACGACGAATGGAAAACCACAGTGAAAACAAACCGAGTCAGAGGCAAAAGGAGATGAAAGAATGGATGAATTTGACCTAGACATCGGGCCGCTTGACAAGCTCATCGACTGCTGGTGCCTACCCCTTGGCATGCTCTGTCCTAGCTGTGGCCTAGAAGATACGTTCGTGATAGAAGGTTCTGTGATCAATGCGGCACTGGACTCCTCTTAGTGGAAAAGGCCGACTACCGCAGATAACCTTCACAAAGGCGACGAACGACCCGCTCGCATCCATGATAAGCATCCACATACATCGATGAACCCTAACTGCGGCCAAACTTCGCCCTAATTCTTCTGATCTGGGCTTAAGCCCACTGACGAGACTCGTGAAACCCGAGTCGAAATCAGAAAACTGCTTTCTCGTCAAAGAGCAATTCGGAGCAATTGAAACGTAGCTAACACGACAACGTGTAGGCTCAGCTCAAACGACCTTCTGAGGCGTTGTCTTCTCCCAGCCTCGTTTTCACTCAGCGTACGCTCTGCGCTCGATCCGACGTGAACGCAGCCGAAAAGCAACTCATCGGAGGTGAGTTGAATGGAAAAGGAACTAACCGGGTCAACTGAGACCGTTGTATACCCTGGTGGCGTAGTCTCGATAAGGTACACCACGCCAGAGGAACGCATGGAAAAGGTCTCGGAAATTCGGCGATTCGTGCTGGACAGGTGAGTGCCAATCTTCGCCAATCCGAGTGCAACACCCTTAGGCGTGTTCCCGTATTTCGCGCCAAACAACGCGCAACACGCTTAAGGGTGGTTCCCTCGTTTTGCCAAATGTAAAGCAACATCAGATTGGGAGGGCATAATCGCTATGATGCTGATTTTTCCGTACGAGAAGGAGTTGTTCTCCTCAAAGGCAATTCCAACGATCATTCGCGAGATCGCTGCGGGTGGAAGGCCAAGGCTGCATGACCAACTCATACATCACGCTGTGCAGATCGTGAGAGAGGCAGGTGTGGTCTCACCTGATCTTCATTTACAGGTTCCCTCGCTTGACAGGGGCATCGTGTTGAACTTACGGGATTCAAAGATCGACAGATTACTGAATAGCAAACATATGAGACCCGTTCTCAATGCCTTGGCGTCGGATAAACCAGTCAAGCTACGGGAACTCGCAGCGACCCTGGAGTGCAATCCTGGGACCGTCAAACATGTTCTTGACAAACTACAGAAGTTCGGACTGATTGCAGGCGGACAGCTTGTGAAAGAAGCAATCTACAGCCCACAAGACCCTGTAGATGAGATTCCCCGCCTCGAGCACAGAAATGCGGTAAGCTACTTCCTATCTTTCATCAGGAAAGAAGGCAACTTAGATGCAGTCATAGTCTATGGCGATTCGGCTACTGGAAGGCTCACCCGCAACATCGAAGCTCTCTTGGTCAGCAAGCTAATTGTACCAGTGCCAAGCGGTCAGGAACCTGACATCGATCTTGTGACGGTGGCGGCGCGGGCTGCTTTAGATACCGCATCAGTACACCAACCGTTCAAACTCGAGTTAGCACTTATCGAGTGTTTCGAATGGCAGTCATATTTGCAGATATCCAAACCATTCATCTCACCGCGACTGTACAGAGCTATTCAAGGTATAACCGTCTATGGTGAATCGCAGCCAAGTCCAACGAAGTTGTTCGACCAGTGGACGAAGATATCGCCCATGCGCGAGAATGAACTATCAAAGGCAATTGAACGAGGAGTGTTCATCAGGACTCCATCTGGCTTCGAAGCAACCAAGGATTTCGTGGACGTTCTCTCGAAAGTATCGACGAGAGCTTCCGAAGACATGATAACCATAAATGTGGACAAAGCTCGTTCGGTGCCTATTCCACGAATCAGGTTAGTGAAAGACAAGCCTGTAAATTCGTGACGTGCGAATTCTGCTGTTCTCACTGGGACTTTGAACCTTCAACACACTCTTTCTGATATCCAGCCGTGGCTCCGTCTCGGAGTTTTGGCTGGCTCGCTTGCTCACGCGAGATGTCCGCGGTGACGTGGACGTGAAAGATGAGTGAATTGTGGTCGTGGAGCTAAGCTTCCAGTCAACTCCGAAAATTCCGTCTTCTTCTAGCCCGTGCCGTGAAGGGTAGTTGTCCCCCTCTTCACATAGAACACGGAGAAGACGAGTTGCGGAGGTTTGGGCTGGTTGTCAAGTTTTCCGCGGTTTGCGTAGAGGTGACACGTTTTGGAGAAATTTCTAGGTGAAGAAAGTCAAGATCCGCAGACAGCATACTCCAACCTTCTGCAACATATGCCTCTCAGTCGAAGCGGGGAGGCTGCCAGTGCTAGGCATGGCGGCCAGATGCTTGCGGCTGGCGTAATGGCGGTGGGCATGCTTCTGTCTGGTGTGATGGCGTTTAGTGGCATGCCCGTGTTCTTCCCTGCGGCTGGCTTCATCTTCTTCCTCGTTGCGGGTTACGTGGTGAAGTTATCTGGTGAAATACACGCCCGCCACCTGGAGGATGTTCAGCGTAATGGGGAACGCGAATGGAGTCTGAAGCTTGACATTGCCCGTGAGCGCAGGGATTACATGAAACTTCGTGAGCGGCGTCGAATGGAGATTGAACGACGCCTACAGGAAGAGCAGCGCAGGCAGGAGTTCGAGGAAGCCCAGGAGCGTCGACAGGAAGGATTTGTAAACTTCGCGGAAGAGAAGGGGAAGGTAGCGCGACAGTTCTTCGGTCAATACAATGTTCCCGTAGCTGGCGTATCCCTTGTCGGGAGAGGTAAAGCTGTGATTGAGATACCGTTCCACCAGGCACCAGTGCACTGGCAGATCATCGACCTAGCAGAAGCAGCCTTAGGCCTACGAGTAAGCATCATCCCAGTACGTTTCTGCGACACATGCGGTCTAAAGCACGGTGGACCAATGGTTGCTGCGCCTGCATGTTTGAAATGTCATGCGCCGCTTAGCGACCAGACCGTAGAGGAAGCCCCGATCGCCGTAGCTCCGAAACCGTTGATTCCAACGCAACATGCCATCAGAGAAACTCCACCCCCAAGAATTCCTACGCAGCTGCCTAGCATGGTGCAAGAAGCAGCGGTAGGAATCGGCGCCGAGGTCGTCGGTGAACACATACTTCAGGAGCTCTCGGAAGAGGGGAACCCAGAGGAATCCGATTGGGCTGAACGCATGGAGCTTGAAAGAAACGTCCCGCAGATCCAAGCGCGACTTGACTATCGGAATCAAAACGGAAGACGAGCGGACCACAGGTCGGAAAACCCATCAAGTGAAATCGCTAAGGCAGAGACTGATTTCAGCACACCACCTGAGGCCGTGGAGCACGACGGAACTCTTTCGCAGGCATCGGAGGAATTCCATGTTGGTCGCTCTATAGCAGACGAGCTTCTCGAGAGGCCGAAGTGCTCGATGCCTTCATTGATTGTGGATCGTCAGGGTTCCGTTGAGCTCGGCTCCTCGGTCCTGATCAAAGCTGGGCCATTCAAGGATAACGTCGGCACAGTCAGCATCTTGAACAAGAAGAAACGTTCGGCCAAGGTTCAACTGAAAGGTTTCAACACTGCAGTCAACATCCCCTTGGACCTTCTATCCCCATCCAAACCAATAGAGGTGTAGACTATTGCTTTCGTTAACATCGACGCTTCGGGAAATTCTACACAGACCAGTCGCGTCCCCAGTCAATGAACACAAGCCATCAAGGGAACATCAAACGATCCAAATTGAGTTCGAAGGCGAATGCAACTACATGGCCCTTAGACGTTTCCTATTCAAAGCCGCCTACCCCAACGCCGACAACGAGGTACTGACTACGCCATCCCTGCTGATTGAACGCGACGGCGACTTTGAAGGGAGAGACAAGATCCATGTTGAAGCCTCGACGATGCAGACAATATGCGATCTTCCAGGGAGCACAGCGAGACTCATCTCTGTGAAGCATGTGCTAGGAGTGATCTACAATTCGAGAGACGGCGGCTCCAAGGTGTTCTGGCGTGAACCCAGAAAGATCTGGGGGACCGCATCCCCAAGGACGTATGCAATGCTCCTGAACTGCAAGGCGTCCATTAAACCTGTATTCGAAAATTCCAAGACCAAGGAAAAAACCCAACATCTCGAACAACCCGAACCCACATTTCAGTTCTGAGTCTTTCTCTGATCCGGGCTTTTTTCTAGCCCGCTGACGAGCTTGGTGAAACTCCGAGCGAAATCAGAAGCTGTCTTTCTCGTCGCAGGCAAGGAGCAACGAATTGAAACCAACTCACTCAATTAAACGAGTTAGTTTCAGCTCTACCCCCTTCTGAGGTTTGTTTTCCCAACCTCATTCGCCGTCAGCGTACGCTCCGCACCAGACCCGAGAAGAACAGACCCGAAAACCTGTAAGCAACTTTTCCGAGCTGTTGCTAGGACTTTCTGCTCCGAATGTTTTCGCGTTCACGGTAGGCGTGAACGCTTGCTGCGCGTTGTTGGCTTAGCGGAGCCCATTCTCGTCTTAGGCCTGTCTCGGATTGGGATGCTTGCATGGTATCCTACAAGGAGGAGATTCGTTATGCAGGCTGTTTTAGTTAGCCCTGCAAGTGCCGAGTCGTATCCGCTCGGCGGCGACGCCGAAGCGCAAGTTGAGCGCTTAGAGTCGCTGGAGAAGTTTCGTGAGCTTCTCTTGAGATACGAGCAAAGCTTCGCGTCCATGAAGAAAATTTCTGCGAAGCGACTGAGAAATGACTACGTTGGCTCCGTTGCCGAGATCGGCGCCGAACTCTCAACCGCGCTCCAGGCGGCTGGTCTTCTTCCGTACAGGAAGGGTGAGACGCTGCGGCTGGTCGAAGCTGAGATCACGGCTGCACGAAAGCTGAGCAAACGCACGTTACCTATCCGCGGGCCCGGTCGACAACTGCAAAGTTTCCGTCACCTTGCAAGACCGCAGAGGCCGAGGCGTGAAGGCATCACGACCTATTCGGACTGGGCTGAGATATTCGCGGAACTTGCCTCCAATGTTCCATGCGGCGAAACCAGAGTGTTCGGCGGAACCCATCACTCGAGGAGCCCAGACGGAGGCTGCATCGAGACCCGCTACGCGACAACTGGCAAATGGAGAATCCTCAAGCAGACGGTGACCGAAAGCGACGCTGCGACCGTGAAGGTCTTGGAGGCTAGGTTCAGTAAATACTTCAGCGACGGGTCAATCGGTGAGAGCTGGGAAAAGGAAACCACGATGCGTTTCAAGCAAACCGTAGGCGAAACTGTCCGCCACCCCACGGACACGGCTCCACTCTCCCACATGGCGCCGCGCATAGAACCGCGCTTGGATAAATTCGCCTGGCATGACTTCCTACGCCAATTCGTCCACGTGAACCCAGACACGATGCGGTTCACAATCGGCAAACGCGAATACCAAATCGACCAATTTCGGTTCCGGGAAATGGCCAAGCGGGGACCGATCGTTAACTGCCTTGGAATGCGTGGCCAAGTAGCGGAACCACGCCTGAGTAAGCTCGCCGAGAAGCTCGCCTACCTGCACCGCTCGAAGAAGAACGCCAGCTTCGAATCCATTATCGAAGACTCACTGCCATGGCTGATCGGAAACGTCGACTACTTTACCGACGACGAAACCGAGAGCACGATGCCGTCTCGAACACTATTCAATCGGGCCACGCTTCACGTGGCCCCTAGGGCTGACTGAACGCCATCCAACCGTCGTTTCGTCCCAGGGATGATGACCTGCGATGTCTCAGACACTTGCGCGTGGCGCTTGGTCCTTGTACGCTCGGCTGAAGAATTCCATTATCGCTAATGTCCTTGGTCGAAGCTCTGCCGCGGGATGCGACTGTTCCTTCGACAAAGACGGAAGCTTCGAATCCTGCGTGTTCCACGCCGCAATCAACGCTTGAGGGGGGAACTGATGTGATGAATGAGTTTGAAGGTAGCTGCGATTCCTGCCATGAAACCCGAGCCTTCTTCAGGGTGCCCCAACACGTTTTCTACTCGGCCGACGGCACGCCCATCAAATCCAAAACCGTAGCGTCGCTTTGCATTCCATGCCTGCACGACTGGTTTGAGGAGAACGTTCCCAAACCAGCCAGCAGGGTGGAATCAACGGCTCCCTTTCTTCACTCAGCGAGGTGAGCTTCCATCTTGGCTGACCAGAAACATGCCAGCGACGGTCTTAGCTTTGTGCCCATTGGCGGCACGTAACAACGAAACTCAAGGAACGAAGAAGGCGGCTCCCTGAATTTTCTCCCTACTCTGCCTTAATGTGAGGTGTGTTGTTTTGAAAGGTTCTGTTACCTTAGCGTTTGGTAACTCACCGCAATCGACTGAGGAATTACCTGCTGGTTACGGGTTTCCATACCATCGCTTCACCTTGCGGCGCGTTGGGGCCGAACCAGAAATAAAAGCGCTGGTTATCCAGCGCAGCCCTCCAGCTCGACAATTCATCGAGCGAGCTTGGCTTATGGCCGGTCGCGTTTTACCCTTGCCATCGGAACCTCTTACGCCACCCTCGCACCGTTCAGCTAATTCGGGCATAAGCCCACATCCCGCTATTGAACGGCGTTCATCAACCAGTGACCGAACACATGTTGGAAGCGAACTCCGAAATTAAGGATGACAGACTCGTGAAAGTAATGGACCAAACGAGGAGGTAAGATGTTTTGAAACAAATTGAGAAAGTCGATGTTGACGAACTTAGGCGGTCCATGGTTCCTGTGAACCTCTTAGACTTCGACCGTGTGCCGCCAATCGTCGGAAAGCAGGCGAGCGAGCGTCTTGACGAACTCTACGCGCTTATGGTTGACCTGGGCAAGCCCCTGTACTTTACAGGTCCTCCCGGTTCAGGTAAGACAACGTTCGCTTGGAACTTGGCGAAGCGTTACTGCAGCGAGTTCCATGTGAAAGCCTACGTGGTCCAAGTGAGCCCTGAGACCACTAAGGGTCAGTTGGCGATCGGGAAGCAGCTTCGGAACGGTTCGCTTGTAACGGTCTGGGGTTGCCTAGCCGTCGCCGCTGAGGAGGGTGCCGTAGCCATCATCGACGAGGCGCAGCAGGCTTCGCAAGAGCTGCTGGCCACATTGCAGAGCCTCTTCGAGCGTAACTCAAACCTCTCAGACGGCTCGGAGATCGTTTACGCGAAGGACACGTTCCGCGTTATCTTCTGCAGCAACTCAAGCCTTGAGAGTGCGGCGAACGTTCCGCTTCCCCATGCATTCGCAAGTCGGGTTCTTGGAATTCGATTCGATTACCCAAGCTTCGACGAGGAAGTGGAAGTTGCCAAAACCATCCTGCAGGATCCGATGTTCATGAAGCCCAATGGGCCGCTGCTAGTGCCCGACTCGGTCACACGCTATTTGGTCGGGTTGATGCGGAAGCATCGGAGCGGCGTTTTCCCGTTGAGCGCACGTAACGCGGCCGCCTGCGCTGCATACCTGAACATAACCGCGAACCGCAACGGCTTTACTCAGGCATCGGAACGTCAACAGGACCTCGCCGTTTCTTTCCGAAGCGAGCTCGATCTGGCGTCAAATCAGAATCTCGAGACCGCGTTGTCAGCGATCTACGAGTTCATCTACGGCAAGGCTCCCGCCAGCACGGTGAAGCTTACCGAAGACAAGAAGGTCAGGGAGTTTCTCTCGTTCTTCTGCGCCTATGGGTCACGGAAATTCATGGAAGCAATCCGAGCCACCTTCATGGTCGACTTAGACATCGACACAAGCCTAGCCGACATCGAACCGCAAAAACAGAAGCTGCTTGCCGCGATCCCATCTAAACCAAACTCCTAACCACTTCACTCCAAAACTCCCAGGGTAGGATAGTAGGATAGATGGGCGGTCTATTCGCCGATGTGGACTCTGTTACTGCCGGGCTCAACATATCCTATGTCTACGTGGATGAGCTGGAGGCTCCCGCGGCGGCTGTCGACTATGACGGCGTCAAACTAATCCTCATCAACCGCAGCTTCCTGGCCAAGATCCCCGACAACGTGCTGCGCACTGTCGCTGAGAAAGGTCTTCGACTTCATGAAGGTTGGGAGCACCGCTATCACAACATTCCGTTAAGGAATCAAATTCTTGAGAAGCGCAAAGTGCAACATCTGAATTGTTCCGTGTGGGCGAGCATCGAGAACATCGTCGGCGACGCTCACATCGAGGCGAAAGGCGCGAAGGACTACCCCAACCTATCAAAGTACAGAAGCTTCGTGTTATCCCGCATGTATCGGATGCGCGTCCAAGACGAGGAACTTGACGCCGCAGGGTCCGAGCTGGACAAGGCTGTTGCCAAGATCATCCAAAAGGTTCGGAAACAGAGAGGCATTGAAGTCAACCCCGCCCTCATCAAAACGATGGAGGCTTTCATTGAGGCCGCAAAGTTCGGGGGCGTTCAGAAGCGATATCTCGACGAGAACGTCCTAGCGGACCTGCGGTTCATCATCCCAAGAGTCTTCCTAACCCGCCGCGGTATCGACTGCCAAGTGGTCTTCCAGGCGGCGGATGAAATCTACCACTACTTGGACAAGCGATATCGGATCCCGCCAGAGCTCTCAATTCAGATAGTCGTTTCGACCCCATCAGTAAGCCAAGAGAAGTCCGGTGAACGAGACTTCGAGCAGATTCTTCCTTGGCGCAGTACGGAGGAAGTTGACAAAGACGTAGAGAACGCAATCGCCGAAGTCAAGAACCAACTTGAGGAGGCAGAGCGACGCGGCGACGACGAGTCTGCTGTCGGCGGTCTCTTAGGCGCCCCAGACCACGCTAAGCTAACGCCTCCAACAACCCGTGACATTGAGTTCTACGTAGATACCGTTCAGAAGCGTGGCGAAACAATTCGGAGACTGCAGTCCCTCTTCAAACGCTTAGCTGGGAAACGGTGGTTTGTCCCCGCGAGGGAAGGCGACCTGAACACCAAGCCCTCCGTTCTGCAGCAAGCATACGCCGACTCCTTCAAACCAGGTGAGGATGAACGCAACTACTACTTGATCATGCGCCATGCGATTCCTGACATTGACTTGGTGATTGCCAGCGATACGAGTGGCTGTTGTTCGCCGTCAACCCAGGTGCAGCTTGCTAATGGAGACATAGTCTCGATTGAAAGTTTGTTTTCACAGCCGCATGGCCTACAGGTTGCCGCCATAAACTTATCATCTGGAGAGGTGCGGGCCCAGCCGATACTTCACACTTTCAAGTATGCTTCGCCGCCCAAACTCTATGAAGTGAAAACGCCCCTAACGAATGGGTACTTCACAGGGAACCACCGCTTCTTCACACTGAACCCATCCAAGTTGGCGCTGGAGGAGCGGTTTGCACAACAACTGAGGCCTGGCGACCGCATCCTTGTTTCGACATCCGTTCATATCCAAGGGACAACTCAGCGGCTTTCACCACCACGGGCTTTCAAACGTACACGCGGCAATCATCGAAACTGGCGAATGCCGCGAATACCTAGAGTTCTAACACCAAAATTCGCGCAGTTGTTGGGGTACATGACTGGAGACGGAGATTTTCGCGAGGGAAGTATAGGCATCACAGACAAAAACTGGCCAACACTTACATTTTACCAGAAAATTGTGGCAGATGTGCTTGGGCTGCCAAGCACTATAACGCTTCTTGGCGGGCGTCAACGCCTGCAAATCAACAGTACAGTGTTGGCATCGTACATGAAAACGTACTTCCCAGAGATTGTCGCTAGAAGTAGGATGCGTGCAATTCCTCCCGCCGTATTACGATCCCCGCTACGAGTTGTTGCGGCGTTTCTGCGCGGCGCATTCGACGCTGAGGGCAGTGTCGGGCACCACCAAATTCGCTTCCTCACAACCAGCAAGATCTGGGCGACTCAAGTGCGGATGGCGCTGGCGCGCTTCGGGATAGCTGCGTCTTGGCGCGAAATAATCGTGCCGAAGAGAACTATTGGGAAACACAAGATCAAGGAGACCCCTATTGTTTACACCGATCTCACTGATCGACCATCTATCCGTAGATTTGCGGAAAAGATTGGCTTCACGCATCCATCGAAGCGCAGAGCGCTGAAACGAGTCTTACAGGTGCTGAACAAATCGCGCCCAGTGAGCCGCCTAGAAACGTTGCCATTATCCGAGGCAGTTAGAGAGGTCGCTAGGCTAGCGGAGTTCAACATTAAGGAACGAAGGCGCTTCAGGCTGTTGGACTACCTCTATAGATCAACTGGACGTAGACGTGCAAAACGCTACCTTCAGCTGCTCGACACAAAGCTAGAAGAGATTCGAAGGCTACAATACATGACAGACGACCTTCCAGAACTCGTTGACGCATGCCGCCTCATGAAAATTCCGTTCAGTCAGTTGTCTAAGCTGACGGGAAGAAGTAAGCGCCAGATTACCAACACGGTTTACGGCCTCCGCCAGGGCATCAACAAGGGGCAAATAGCTGCACGCAGAGCAAATGAGATAGCCAACAGGATCCGACCACTCGTCAGAACGAGACGACTTCACGTACTGATCGCGCTCCAATCACAGCGTGATGCGCTATACAAGATTCTCCAATTGTTGGAAGCTGGAACGGTCAAACTCGTCAGGGTGAAGAAGGTTACTCAACGTGAGGCCGAGACAGAATTTGTGTACGATCTAGAAGTACAATCAGACCACAACTATATCGCAAATGGGGCAATCACGCACAACAGTATGTATTCGTCAGCCGAAGTGGTGAGTGAAGCTAGCATCTGCATAATCGAAGCAGCCAAACGCGTTGGCAAGATACGCACAGCAGTGGTATCCTTCGGTGATGGTATCAGGATCCTGAAAGACTTCCATGAACCCGTCGCGGGGGGCAGATTCTATCCAGCAGCTGCGGGTGGGACACCTATGGCTGAGGCCCTTCAACAGGCTTTGAAGTTCAGGTGGCGGTGGAGCAGCCGAGTACGCCGTGTCATGGTCATCTGCACGGACGGTTTTCCAGACGACTTCAACAAGGTCGACAAACCTCTCAAGGAAATGCGAAAACGGAAGATCGTTCCAATCGCTCTGTGCATAGGCGTCGAACCCAACGACGAATATCGAAGCAGGTTCGACCAAGTCTACGAGGTTAAGCAGACGGACGCGCAGCTGTTTTCTGCATTCCTCGACTCATTCATCAGGAACGCTCTGCTCGTGCATCGATAATGGGAACTAGAGGCCTTCCAAGTTGATTATGACAACCTCAACAATGTTCAACAAATCCTGACTCACATCTCGAATATCTGAAGAGGAGGGCGTTGGGCATCAAACAAATTCCAGTAGATGAAGCGGAGCTCAGAAAACTCATTGAAACGCTAAAGGTGAATCAAAAGGACACGAAGAGAGTCAGGAGTCGACTCAGCTATTCCATGTGGCGTGACCTTCTGCGCTTTCTCAACACAAATCCGACGAAAATCCAGATCCTGAAAATGTTCTTCGTAGCGCTGGACAACAACAGGGCGTTCGGTTCGGCGACCGCGGCCGAGTACGCTAGCGAGAGCCTCGAACAGTTGCTGAAAGACGAGGGCCTAACATAGGGCTCGCTGGCTGTCAGACATGCAAGAGCTGCGAGTCAATTCACGGTGGTGTTTTCGTCGAAAGGGAATCCACGTCGGAGGCCCTTCGACGCGGCATATCGAGAACTGCAACGAGCCAACCCATTGGACTGACGGTGAGTGGTTCATGATCTTAGGGGAATTCGTGTTCTTTTCGGATGACAAGGTGACGGTTCGATGCGAGCAATCCCTTTCAGCGAAGACGACCTCATCCTCTTGATATCGAACGACCCCAACCGAATCGCAGCCACCCTCGAAGACATGTTTCATGTGCACAGCGAACGCTACGGCCAATCGCGGTACTGCATCAACATTAAAGTGCACAGTCTTCCTCTGGCATACAATCAGGAAGCCAAGGCGCTAGCAAATCTGAACGATGTCTGGGAACTCTTCATACTGCCTTGGATTAGCGACTTCAGGCGAGCGACTGGCTACGGCATCTACACGGAGGGGCGTTCAGGAGGCTACATGTTTGTCGACCAAATCAGTGAAGCCATGGAACCCAGTGACCTGCTCGAGGAGCCAGAAGATGACCAAGACGCTGCCCCCAAGGTTAGTGACTGGGCGAGAGAAAGGCTGCAGATTCTCCTGGGGTTCAAGCAGGAATGGGAGCGATTGCTGAAAGACATCAAAGCGTGGCTCAACGCACAGCCAACCCACGTCGACCCCATGTAGAGTTGCAGCTGGAGAGGTGATTTTGTTTGAACATTTCTCGTGGTCGAGTTAGCGAAGGAGCCCGTAGATTCTACTTCAGCTGCGGACGCTTCTACATGTATCTCGCTGCGTTTGGATTCTATTTGGACGTTGTATGGGAAACCTGACGGCCGTATTCGGCGAAGTGGAATTCTCAGGAGGGAAACAAAGACGGCAACCGTGAGCACAGAAGTTGAATGCCCTTTATGCGAAGGGGAAATGGTCGAAGACTTCGATTGCGGAAGTGAATACGCCACCTACCTCTGCAATAGTTGCGGGTACGCATCGAACAGCGACGCGGCGGAAGGTCCAAGGAAGGCTCTTCGAAAGATTCCCCGCAGGTTTCGCCCGTTCGTCAAGTGGGCTGAGTTTGCCGAGGACAGTGGCGCCGTACTCCGCGGCAATATGCCCTGGTGGCCCGGTGGCGTCGAGATGTTAACCGAGTACTCTGTCTTCCCCATGGTCATCTCGGGTAAGCTGCGATGGCGACGGATCGACGTTGAAGAGATTCCAGAGTCGGAACGGAAGCGGCATCCAAGAAAGGATGGGCTCGGCGGCTACTACAAGTACCGAAGTGCCCCGTACCACGCTGACTACGACAGCTTTCATGCAGCATGCGAGGCCACGCGAGAACAGAATCTGGCAATGGGGTTGAGGTCGTTGAGAAAGAAACCGCAGGTCAAGCTACTTCGCGTCAACTAGAGTTGTGAAGAAATGACGGAAGAAATCAGCATTCAAAGGCACAAATGCAGAGTCTGCGGGACCGCATTCGACTTCAATGAAGATGAAACCATCTACGAGGACCTCTGCTCTCGATGTGCTGAAAGGAAGTTTCCACTTGCTTTTGCAGTTAGGAAGAGGATCCAAGAAAGTTGCGGAATTGTCGCTGCACGCGAGGTGTTCACGGAGAAACATGACGGGTGTTTGCCCAACTCGATGATAGGCGAGGACCTGATGGGGGACATAATGACTCTCTTCAAGGCGATCGGACATGTTGTAGCTGAAGCCGCAGGATTGCCTGAAGAACAACACACCGTAATTGTTGAACCCAGCTACGAGGATACAACTTGGTGGATGATCACGAAGGACCCGCCGAAAACTGGTCTTCCGAGAGCCGCTGAGTCGCAAATAGTCCTCTTCGATTACACGAAAGCTTGGCATCTCGGCGGAAACCTTGCAGAGGACCAGGTGGAAGAAATGTTGGAGGGCTGGAAGGAAACCATCGTCAAATCAACGCGTGATGTGAGGCTTGTGGAGGACGCTGTGCAACTTCTGAAGAGTGCTAAATTATCCTTACTCTCTTAACTGGAAATTTCGTGAGGTGAGTTGTTTGCAGAAAGTGTATGTGGATAGAGTGGACACTAAACACATTCAGTCATGTCCACACGACCTTCCCGTCGGAAAGGTCGAAGTTCTCGGGGTTCAAATCTTTCAGCACCCGGACGGGAAGCCATGTTCCGTCCTGAACAGCCTGCAGCTGTCTGGTCCTGAAGTCAACGAGAGCGACCCACACCTCAACGCTGCGAAGACGGACGCAACCAGCATCCTTGAGAAACTTGACGACCCATTAGTCTACTCCCGGCTGTACACTGATGCGGACCTCGTTGAACGCGTCGCACAGGAACTGGATAAAGAAAGGAGCAAGTCGAAGCTTGAGGAGGGTTTCCTCAGAATAGCTAGAGGGAAGAATGCTGTGGAGGTTTTCAAGGCGATGGGGGCCGCGTTGGGGCCGAAAAAATACCGTAAGGTGCTCAACAACATTGCTGCGGTCTACGTGAAGTATCGTAACGAAGACTTGCAACACCTACTGCCATTACTCGAGGAGTATGTCGACAAATACGGAGGAACCATCCGATGAGTCTCCAGCATGAAGAGGAGAAAAGAATTGCGTAAGCTGACCATTGAGCTGGTCAAGGATCTGGGAAATGCCGTCGTCGTCCAAGTAATCGACCGAGTTGAAGTGCTCCCGAAACACGGACGGCTCTACGGCCTTCTGAAGATGTTCATGGCGACGGCGAGGGATGCTGACGTTTGCGAACCATACAGGTAAGCCTGCCGCCAGAAGCCTTGTTGCTCTCAACTTCATTGACGAAGAAACTGCTGGAACAAGGCGACGATCAAGCGGAAGACAAGAGACTCCTGGAAACCGCTCTTGAGTCATCTGGAACCTTGGCAGACGACATCCAAGTAAAAGCCCTCCACCTATGTTTGAGTTCTGCGGGCCTTCCGGGGTGTTCTAAACTAACTAAAGTTCTGAGGGACGAGTCAAATCGACGGAAGTCGGAGAAGCGGAAGAGAGAAGACTCATCACATGACAGCCAGACATCATCCACCGAAGACACAGTAACGGACGACGGAAGATGGTACAAACTCCTCAGGAACTTATCGGCTGCATTGATCGAGTACCTCCACTCCAAGTACAATGAAACCCCGCGTTTCCTAGAAGCAGAACTTGTCAAGTACGTTCTAGCTTCGATTGAAGTCCATGGTTCCTTAAGCGCAGTCAACGCGGACAAACTGTCGAAACTGAAAACTCTTGTTTGCTACGACGAGGAGGACTAAACAGTTGAAGGTTCTGAGATTAGCTACGGGTTACCAATGTCCTCTGAGATGCCCTGCTTGCTCTGCTCCACACAGCGATGTCACAACGCCTTTGGACCTTGTCCGTCGAGTGGTTGAAAATGCTTCCGATGAAGGTTACGAGCACATGGCGCTGGGTGGCGGTGAACCATTGTTCACGCTTGACCACACCCTGCAAGTTCTTGAGATGGGCGTAGCTGCAAGGTTAACGTCGGCTGTAACTACCAGCGGATCTTCCTTGGGCGCAACGACCCTGGCGAGGCTTGAAGCTTCTGGGCTGGATCATCTTCAACTCTCCGTCGGCGACGGCCGCGTCAACTTTCCGAAAGCATACGAACTCATGGTCCGTGCCCACAGAAAGTGCACGTTCGGAGTGAACCTACTGCTCAGTCCAAGACTGGCCAGTCTTCTTCCAGCCTTCCTTCGAAGGTTCGACTCGGACAGGGTGGACCAGGTCACGTTGCTCTTACCTAAGGGTGGTTTCGTGCCGAGGTTCAGCCGAGAGGAATTCCTACGATACTTCGCCGTGCTACGGGCCTTGAAACCAGGGCATACTGTCATCCGCATTGACTGTGCAACGCGCCAAATCCTGAACGGAACATGTGAGTCTGAGGGCTGCTCAGTTTTCCCAGATGGGTCCGTGTCTCGGTGCGCATTCGGGTGCGGGCCTCGTCTTCCATGGTCGGGCAGCCTGAGTGAAGCGCTGAGAGCCGACATGGGCTGTTGCGAAGAAGGCCAACGTATCCTCGCCTCGTAGAATTGAATGCAACAAGTGGGTGAAGTAGGCCTTGCAGTTGAAGAACATAGAGCGCCTACGGGATCGAGTCACCGAACTTCACGGGGAGGTCAAGTTGAAGATATTTCCTCCGACTGGCCGCGACTATTACATTCTTTCATACGATCCAGGAAGCAACGAAGCGGAATACAGGAAGATTACTGCCTGTGCTGGTGACGCGAGGGAAACAGTCGAAGTGGCTTGGTTGAGCACCGTCTTCGACGTTCTGAATTCTAAGGGAGTTGCGGTGCGCGTTGAATGGGCGGATCGGCAGCCGCAATGGTTTGACACGGACTTTGACGAGACAGCCATCGCGAGAGCTTACGCCTCGATCGTTCCATAAACGTACCCGCCTGTCTTTTCTCATGAATTTGTTGGGAGGTTGGAATCTACGTCTATGTTTCAGGCTTGGCAGGTAGACTTCATCAAAAGCAAAGTTGACGAAATGAAAGGAGAACTCAGCATCAGGATCTACGCGTCCAACGCCACATACAAAGTCTGGTACAATCCCAACGACGAAGTCGCACTATTGGGTAAAGTCACATGGGACGAGCAGAGCAACAGGGAACGGCTCAGCAAAGCATGGCCCGACGAAATACTCAGGGCCATGAACGCGCAAACCACTAGGGTCCACATCCAATACAGGAACAACGAAAAGAAGTCAGAGTGGTTTGGACCCGACAAAAAGATGCGACCAATCGGTGAAATCTTCGACTACATCGTCTCATTCGCACGTCATGACGGAGCTTCTGAGCAGCACGTAGAAGAGTAAACTCGGGAGGCCGAATTTTCATTGAATGAAACTGGCCAAGCCAGAGTTCTGAGCTACGGTAATCTCCGATCTGCGGTGGCGATGGGCAACGAGGAAGTCGTGCTCGTGCTCGCGGCCGCGCTGAACCCAACAATGTTCAAGGACAAGGTAGAGGTTCACGAACCAATTGACCCAAGCTACGTGAATTATATGGTCTTCAAAGTTCTGGACAGCGGCAACGCCTACGCGATTTCATTGGACACGATCATTCTTCACGCGGCACGGCTGTACGCTGCCATTGGAAGGAAATGCGAAGTGCTCAGTGCTGTCGATGCGAGGGACACTGGGTTCTACATCTCATGATGGCCTGTTGTTACCAGTTTTCTGAGGAGGTGCCGACTTATGGCCAGAGGGACGTGGGACGATTTCACGGACAAGTGGGGGTTCGGCGATGGGGCTGGTGTTGAGGAACGTGATTTTCAGGCCCGAAGCATCATCATCTCAAAGTTGAACAAACTGCCAGAATTCAAACAAAACCACATTAGAGCCGTAGCTTACGACCGCCCCGGCGTGCATAATTCCTGCCTCATCATCCTTCTCCCGAACTCTGACAACAAGACCGACGGGCAGCTGCTCGCAGACTGGCAGGCGAACAAGCTGGAATCTGTGCAACTACCCAATGGCGACTATGGTGTTGAAAACATAGTCTTCGAAACTTACGAGGAACTCGACATAATTTCGCATCTGACGCGGTCTAAGCCCAAAATACAGCTGCTGAGCAAGAAACGAAAATCGCGTTGAGAGAGGAATCGAGCAAGCAGCCCCGAAGTTGCTTAATATGTCAAGAATCAAATTAGTGGATCCAATAGAAGCAAATCACCTAGCCTGCAACCCTAGAAGCCCAAGCCCATTCATGGGCGGGAGCTAATCACTACAGGTGTGATGCGTGATGAATTCGATTCCCCCAGCCGACCATTCTGGTCCAAGCTTCTACTTCTCGGGTGTATTGGCACCGCAATTTGCCGATGCATTTTACGAGTGGTTAAGGAGTCAAGTAAACGAGCTGGCCGAAAAACCTGTTGAATGTGCACCTGTCGAAGCGGTCGTTGACAAGGATGGAACAATCAGTGTGGCCTACGAGTACGAAGGCGACCAGACGGACAGGATCACTGTTACGGAGAGAGCTGCAAAAATACACGTGTCTGTTCAAGGAGATGCGGAGGAGATCAACTGTCCCGACTCCAAATTCTTTGCCAGCGGCCGTTATTCCGACGACAATCACGACGCCTTCGGCATATTAGACGGCGAAGAGTACACCATCGAAGAACTGCTGAAAAAGCTGAAAAGGGACGGTGAAAAACAATGAGTGAGAGTAAGAAAACTTTCTCAACCACCTTGACTTTTGAGAAAACTACGCCAGGCACATTCCGGTTCAAAGAGGACGTTAACCCAACTAACCCGCCCACGATCAGAAGCCTGTATGTTGAGAAATACTTGTTCGGCAACTCAGCGCCAAAACGCATTAAGGTGACCGTTGAGGTAATCGAGTAACGGCCGCCTTAGCCGCATCGTTTTTCAATTATCGTTCACTGGAGGGATTTCAGTGGAAGAAAAGAGCGCCCACGTTAGATACCATTCGCCGACGGTTCAAGTTGAGCAACCGCTCAAGGTTCCGAAAGCCGCTGTTGCATATCCAAGTAAACTGCCCGATGTCGTGAAGGTGCGCTTGAAAGCCTCCGCAGTCGCGCAGCAAATCGCAGTTGCCCTGTACAAGAGCCCGTCAGCAGGTTTCCGTGAGATTTACTCGAACGAATGCCGAGCTGCACGGGTCGCCAGTAAGCAATTCGGAGCCAATCCGCGAATAGAACTCACTCTGAATCCGAAGGAAAGGACGCTCACCGTACAGGGAATCGACACCCTTGGCATAACCTCCGAAGTCTTCGTCGAGGTCCTCCGCTACATGGGAAGAACCACCAACGACCAACCTGGCGAGGTAGGCCAATTTGGATGGGGATTCTTCGCGGTCTTCACCTTGACTGATGAGCTGAGGCTGGAGACCTACGCTCGAGAGACCAACGAACGGTACGGGGTTACTGCTCAGAGCGCAGCGGGTTTCAAGCCGCTTCCAGACGAGGAAGTGGAGATCGCCGAGTACGGAACTAAGATAACTGTGAAAATCAAACGGGACATTGACATCGATGAACTGGTCAAATGGATTGAACGCTATTGCAAGTACTCCGATGTCGAGACAAATCTGACGATAATCCATGACATAGTAGACACCAAGTGGGGCTATGAATACGTAAGGCGAAAGGCGGGGCGGAGTCGGCTAGACGGTTCATTCAAAGACCAGCTTCGTAAATCAATCGAGGATGACTCGGTCGTCGTCCACGAGGTTGAAGTCAACAAACCCGACTATTACTTCTACGGCGCCATAGTTGGTAACGAAGAGCAAGCGAGAACAGACTCACATGACAGAGCGGACCTTCTACTGCTCCAAGTGCCGATCGAGTCAGAGGACATCAAAGAATTCGACCTGCCACTAACCGGGTGGGTGCTGAATGTTAAAGACGAAAGGCGTTACCCACCAACCCCTGATAGAGATCGTTTCAAGGAAGGCTCCCTCAAAACAATTCTGGACGAGATTCGGAGCACGCTGCAGGCAAAGTTCTCAGAAGACTTCAAACTCAGGAGCCTAGACGACTACCGCCGTCAACGATGGAGAGGGATCTACAGCAGCTCACGGTCAAAAGCATCAAAATTCTTCGACGCGCAAACCCTCGCTCTATCAATGATGCTAAACACGAATATTGCTCGGCCAGCTATGGAAGGCGAAGTCGCCACTGAAGGTAAATACAGATACAGGTATGGGCATCGGTCAACTGCGGCAGAAAGGTCCGTGGTCGTTGAACCTCTGAGAAAAGTTGTGCTAAGAACCGACAAGATCTTCTACTATCCGCTTTCATTCACGGCAAAGCACGAACCAATGATGCCTGCCAAAAGAATGACAGTGGCCAAAGCGATACTCATGAGCAAATTCAAAGACGCGGAGGTCATAACCTTCGGCTACCCGGCAGGGCGCTACGTTTACTCGGAGGACGATGGACTGCGCAGTATGCAAGAATTCGTAGCCGCACTCTCAAAGACCGGCATAAACATGAACGCGAAAGCCGAAGTAGAGAGCGTCAAGAAAGCTCTGGGAAAGGACTGGAGAGCAAAATGCAGTCTACCTGAACCTGACAGGAACAAGCCGCCGCCCACAGACTGGCCGGTGCACAAGTGGAGTACCCGCGGAAGGGTTGAAGCAGAACGGGTAAGCTTGAAGGAAATCCCCGCCGATGTCATCCGGGTGGCTGGGAAGATTGAACCATACATTGAGATACTGCAACGTGCCGAGACAAAAATCG
>Ga0315280_10004504_pt1 | contig 20513 bp, 19 predicted proteins | sample YL17G06_40_MG_FD_203697 | JGI IMG/M metagenome (GOLD analysis project Ga0315280, IMG submission 203697) | Sediment microbial communities from Yellowstone Lake, YNP, Wyoming, USA - YL17G06_40 | ecosystem: Environmental > Aquatic > Freshwater > Lake > Sediment | place: USA: Wyoming | collected... | reverse complement strand
CACGCAGGTTCGTGATCTGAACCGTTTGAGAAACCCCTTGCTTGGTTGTTACGAGCGGGGCGATATCTGGGCGTGTGTACACGAGAAGCTCAAGGCCCCCTGAGCCCGAATGGGCAAGCTTAGTTGCTGAGGAGTATCCGGGGAATCCAATCGTCTGCCAGTTCGAAAGACCGTTCTCAAAGTCGCCGTTCTGCAAGACCTGCACATCAGCGAGATTACTCTGAGGGACTTGACTTCCGATTTGTATGTCAAAGGAATCTGACGTATTTGATGGGTAGGTTCCCGTGACCGTGCAGTAAACGATAACCTCCAAACTCCAAATCCCAGTTGATGAGGGCGCTGTGGCGTTGTGGGTAACCTCCCGTTGAACGGTCACGGGGAGACCGCCACTGTATCCAAGATCGAACGTTTGAATCGAGAGAACTTGACCACTTTGTCGATCTTTCAAGTCGGCTCTGCCTGAGGCGTAGTTCTCTCGGCTCGTTGCGAACGTAGCGGTTATCTCTGTCTTGACTTGAACACTCTGACCCGGGTCAACTCGCGAAGGAAATTTCACGTCATTAATCTGGACTTGACAAAAGCCCGCCTGCGCAGAAACTGCCGGCATTACTGAAGCTTGAGCTATAGCAATGAACAGAAAGAGAACTAGAAGTTGACCGCGCAAATCTATCAACTGCATCAAGCGGGACCGGAGATCTGGACGCCGTCGAATCTGATGTATGGGGCGACGCATCCGAATGAGTAACCCGAAACCACCTCCAAATCGTCGGAGATTCCTGAAATCCTATGGATGAGGTCCAATGCAGTTCCACTCAACGTTCCGCCTACAACTCCCTCGCCCAATTCACCATTCTTGATTTCCTGGGCATTTCGGATTTCTGATCCGAATCGCGTTGTAATTTCATCTGGATTGAGCCATGCCGGGTGGTAGATCAGTAGGCCGTCTTTCACGTCGCGAATCAGATCGTCTAGGCTTTCATTTCCAGGTTTGATATGGAGGTTGGTTGTGGAATTTTCGGGGGGAACCTGGTACCGTTCGTCGGCATCAGCTCCGAACCCTGCACGAATACCATTACCCGTTGACTTCGATCCCATCGTCTGGGCGTGTAGTTGGTCGTAAATGTAATTCTTGAACAAGCCCTTCTCAATGATCGTGGTCCTCTGCTGAGGTTGGCCCTCGTCATCAAATGGGTTCGTGCGGAGGCCATACGGATAGAGCCCATCATCAACGATGGTCAATTGATCGGATGCAATCTTGTCGCCTTTCTTAAATCGAGATAGGTTCTGTTTGACTGCCTCGGCGCTCGCATGGAAGCCAATTGTTGGGAGGAAGGTGTCACAAACAAGAGTTGGAGCGAATATGACGGTTGTCTGTTCGGTCTTTGGTGAGTGACGCTTCAGGCTGCTCTTCGCGACGCTTAGCCATTCAGGGATGATTTTGTCGGGGGCCAAGTCGGCGACTCTGCACGCGTGACGTGTGGGCCAGAATTCAGTTACATTGCTGCCGCTGCCAACCTTCAGGGTCATCTCGACGTAAAGGTGTGTGCCAGTCGACTTGTATGAAAGTCCGTGACTGTTCGATATCTGATTCTCAACGACGTATGTGCGGACTTTGCCGAAGGTCAGAGAAATGTCCTTCTCATCCGCGATCAGTGACTGAGCAGTCTCAGCATAATCCTTCGCCACCTTATCCTTGTTATCCAAGATCTTCGTGTCAACCGTTTTGACTGTTGGAAGCTTTTTCTTGTTGGGGAGTTCGAAGAAGGGGGATCGATTCTGTTTCGCAAGATCGTGCGCTCTTTTGGCAGTTGCCTCCACCGCCTCTTCCGAGTTGCAGGACGCAAAACCAACTCCAGCGCCATCGCTTCGTGGAATTATCACTCTGACACCATATCCAGTGTTTTCTTGTCGGATTGAGGCTTCTCTTTGATTTCCTCTCAGATGGAGGTCTGTTCTTTTCGAGTGTTGTATGAAGACCTCCCACTGGGCTCTTGTCACCCGGTCTAGAACTTGGGGTATGTTCATGCGATCACCGCTTTGGTTCTCCACCATGTTCCGCCGCCGCCAACCGGGACATAGTCCTCTGACCCTTTTCCGCAGGTCCCGGGGTCCACTGTGAACCCTTCCTTACTGACTGCGTCAACGCTTCCGAGCACCTCCAGAACTCGTCCCGTCAGGGTCACCGATTTGAGCGGTTTCGTTTTGGTTCCATTCTCGATGAGGAATCCTTTCTTGGCAGTTACCTGCATTCCTCCGCCTAGAGGGTCCTCGATCCCATACTGCCATCGCATCATCATGACGCCGTTCTTCGTGTCTTTGACGATCTCATCAATTGCCCAATCGCCGGGTTTCGAGTAGGTGTTGCTCATCCTGATGAACCGTCTTCGTAACGCGTTTTGGGTTCTCGAACTTGCTGTCAGAGGCGTGTTCATGGCGGCGCTAGTTTCAAGATCGTGCAGAAAGCTGACGAGCATCCCTTTCTCCACCAGTGTGTTCTTTCTGGCTGGAGCGCCGTCGTCATCGAACTGGTAGCTTCCCCATCCTTGCTTGAGAGTTGAGTCCTCGTAGATAGTTACGATGTCTGAGGCAACTTTCTTTCCCAGAAGGTCCTTGAGGTATGAGCGTCCTCTGATTGCTTGATCAGCCTCCAGGCCGTGGCCGAAGGATTCATGACATACGGTACCCACTGTTCCTGGGTCAATAATCACGTTCTGGGGACCCGTTGGGGTCGTGACAGCCTGAAGCTGTAAGAGAGCGCCTTGCACCGTCTCCTTCACCGTCTGCTCCGTTAGGTTCTCCATAACCTCATAGCCCATGGTGCCACCAGATGAGAAAATGTCGTAATCGGTCACATCATTTTCTTTGACGATAACCTGCATCGATACTCTCGTTCGAGGGATGCGTTGCCTTGCAAATGTGCCGTGGGAAGAGACAAGGGCTCTTTCCAACGCTATTTCGGAATAGTAGACTTGCACATCAAGGACTCTGGAATCCATCCCCTTTGCAAGATTGTAGAGTTCTCGGATCCTCTGCAACTTGTCTTCAAGCGCAACCTCCCCCGCATCCTTAACCACCGGTGTCTTCACATCGAGCTTGATGGGTTCGGGCAGAGACAACCGAGTCTTCGCCTTTGTGTCAGAACGTTCTCTGTTGAAGGACTGGGCGAGTTTACGCATAGTTGGGAGATCTGTCTTGTTGGAGTCTGAGTAGACCCATCCATTGTCCGTGAATGCTCTGAAGGAGATGCCTTTGATGGATCTCGAGCCTATCGTTTCTCGATCCTTGTTCTTCCTGATCAGAAGGTCGCTCTGCCAATCGTAAAGACCGTCTGAATAGGGCAGATTTATCCTCTTTAGCGTCTGCTGAATATCGCCCATCACTCGGTCGGATTCACTGATGCCACTCAAGCTAACCACGATACCAAGTCGAAAAGCCACACGCAAAACGCAGATTAAAGGCAATCCGTGCTGTAGGCTCAGGTACCGAAGGTAATCAGCGTGAGTAGCCTCAACGCAAGAATACTGGACCTATCGGCGGGCTCAAGGCTCGTCGTCCTAAACGCCAAGGATGCGGAACAACTGGGAGTTCTAACTTGGGACCGTGTCCGCGTCAAGAGCAGTAACGAAAGGTTCGCCTCAGCCCTCGTCGATATCACGAAAAGCCTCGTGCCAGCAAGCCAGATAGGGATTCCAAGAGCTGTGGCTCAGGAACTCATGGTCCAAGAAGGAGAACCGGTCACCGTCCAACCAATACCTCCTCCAGTCTCGGTCAAATATGTGCACGCGAAGATGCAAGGGAAGAAACTCGGCCGTGAAGAACTCGACGCGATCGTAAGAGACGTAGTCAACAGGAATCTCAGCGAGGTCGAGATGGCAGCGTTCCTAATGGCTGAGCAATACCATGGTATGGACGATAATGAACTTCTATGCCTAATTCGGGCTATTGCAGAAACCGGTAGTCAAATTGATTTTGAGAAACCGGTGTATGACAAGCATTCGATCGGAGGTGTCCCAGGAAACAAGGTGAGTTTGATAATCGTGCCGATCGTTGCCGCTGCCGGGCTCTTGATACCGAAGACCAGCAGCCGAGCGATTACAAGTGCGTCTGGGACGGCTGACACGATGAGTGTTCTCGCTCCCGTTGAGTTTTCTGCTCAAGAACTGCGTAAGATGGTTCTGAAGACTAACGGGGCAATCGTTTGGGGCGGTGGGCTGAATCTTGCACCAGCAGATGACGCCTTCATAACAGTAGAATATCCACTGCAAATTGATCCAGAACCGCAGATGATCGCAAGCATCCTCGCGAAGAAGCTCGCAGTGGGCACGGATTTTCTGGTTCTTGATATTCCGACGGGAGAGGAAACCAAGATCGCCACTTCAGAGGAGGCCAGACGACTCGGCAACAAATTCATCGATATGGGAGCGAAGCTCGGAATCAGGATAAGGTGCGGTGTGACCTATGGCGGCCAACCGGTCGGGCACGCTGTCGGGCCTGCGCTCGAAGCGAGGGAAGCATTAGAGACGCTTGAAGGAGCCGGACCCACGAGTCTCATCGAGAAGGCCACAGCCCTAGCAGGGCTCCTCCTAGAGATGGCCGGGAAGGCATCCAAGGGCAGTGGTCAGGAATTGGCGAAGGAGATCTTGCAATCCGGACGAGCTCTAACAAAGATGAAGCAAATAATCGAGGCGCAAGGTGGGGATCCGAACATCAAGTCCGAACAGATCCAGGTCGGCTCAAAGAAGCAGACCATAATCGCTCAAGCCGACGGCTACCTTACCCACGTATCGAATTCTGCCATCAGTCAAATTGCGAGAACCGCCGGCGCTCCGAGCGAGAAAGGTGCAGGCATCATTCTTTCTGGCAAGAGGGGCCACAAGATCACGAAGGGTGAGCCGATCTTGGAGATCTTTGCGGAGCGAGAAAGTCGGCTTGAAGAAGCCTACTCGCTCGTGGCGAAATTGAAACCCGTAACCATCGAAGGTATGCTCCTCGAAGAGATACCCGAGTTCTAATCTACCAATTATCGGAAAGTCTTTGTGCGTAAACATGAATCACGTGAAGAGCGGATAGAATTGGCGGGGCTCTACAATCGGATTATGAAGTTCGATAAGCGAATTCGCTTCGTCGCCTTGGTTGATGGGGACGGGCGCATCTTGGAAGGCGGCATGCGCGAAGGCGTTGAACCAATCGAGCCTTTGGAAAAGACGCCACAGCTGATAGCACGGCTAGTCTCGGTTCAGAAAGCGGAGGATTTGGCTGACTTCTTCGGCAAACCCGAATACTCGATCCTAGTTCATGATGAGATAGTGGCCATAATCTTTCGCGCCGGAAAGGGGTTTGTTCTAATTACTGCGGATAGGAAGTTCGCAGTCGCGAAGGTTGCCAAACTAAGAAATCTAGTGATGAAGAAATAGCCGAGACATCGTTGTTGGTTGATCATCGGCCATGATGGGATACTTCATAATAGCTCACTTGTAGTGACGCTCGACAGTATCGTAACCTAACTTCTTGATTGACTCTCGAATCATTCCAGTTGTAGTCTTCTCAGGATCATATCGTACTAGTACGGTGTCAGTCAGATAACTCACTGCTACTTCTTTGATTCCAGGCATCTTCACCAGTTTCCCTTCAATCACTCGCGAACAGAAGGAGCAACGTGGACTTCTATCGGCAAGATAGACTTCGCCGTCTCTCTCGCATTGATCGATGTAGACATGCTGACTCACAGGTAGGGTAAGATGGTCAGCTTAGAGATAACCGGGCCATGCAAGCGTTCAAGTATAAGGATATTAGGTTATTCTAATATTGCGGTCGAGCGACCACGCATGAATGTCTACTCGCTGCAAGCAGACCTATGCAAAGCCCTTTCGCATCCAATCAGACTGCAAATTCTCGACCTCCTCTCCGAGCGAGAAAGAACAGTGGAGGAACTGATCAGGGTCGTTGGAACAGGACAATCAAACCTGTCTCAACATCTAGCAGCGCTTCGACAACGGAGGCTAGTAGTAGCCAGACGCAATGGAATGAACGTCTACTACACGCTATCTACCCCGAAGATTGCGGAAGCATGCAACTTGACGAAGAAACTACTTGTTGAACTGCTTGAACGGGAACATCGTGTGGCGAAGAAAATAGAGGTGTCAACATGAATGACCATTCTATCAGAACAACATAGGAGTCGTCTGAAATCTGAGCTCTCTCAGAACCTGACTAACCCTGTGACGCTGACAGTCTTCACTCAAGAATTCGAATGCAATTACTGCAAGGAGACACGGGAGCTCGTACAGGAGCTAGCATCTCTGAGCGACAAAATCAGGGTTCAGATCTTCGATCTCCTGAAGGATAAAGAAAGAACAAGCGAGTATGGAATCGACAAGGTCCCCGCAATAGTGATAGAGGGCACAAAGAAAATGCAAGCCAAGTTCTATGGAGTGCCAGCAGGCTACGAGTTCAGTACTCTCCTGAAGGACATAGTGCAAGCATCTAGAGGAGAAACTGAACTCTCACCAGCAACACGGAGAACTCTTAGCACCGTCAGAGCTCCAGTTCACATCAAAGTCTTCGTAACCCCAACGTGCCCCTATTGTCCCGGAATGGTGAGCCTAGCTCATCAATTCGCAATGGAGAACGACAACATCAAAGCTGACATGATTGAAGTCAACGAATTCCCGCAGCTTGCGATCAAGTACAACGTAATGGGCGTCCCTAAGACTGTGATTAACGAATCCATTGAGCTTCTAGGAATGCAACCCGAAGAAGAGTTCGTCCGCCAGATCGAAGCAGCAACAAAATCATCCCCAACATACGGATAATGGAGCGGAATGAACTACGAAATTCACATTCGGAGATGATTTGCACTGACAAAGAAATTCAAGTGTGCTGATATCGGCATGAATTGCGGCTACGAAGAGACCGCTAATACGACTGAGCAACTCATGCCCAAGATAGCTGCTCACGCCAAGAACGCTCACGGAATGACTGAAGTACCGAAAGAGATCATGGCGAAGATCAGCGCGGCAATCAAAGATATCTGAGGGCGCCTTTCCTCCGATTCTCACTTATCCCCTCTCTCATGGACCAGTCCTTCTTAGTCTTCACAATTCGCTTTGCTTTCTTAATCCGCGAACGACAACTGCACATTGGACCCCTCGATAACCCAGACCATTCTGCAGTCTTGTCTGAACCATACGCGTGTTAGGTGATTTTGCCAGCGGGTTGCTAACATACCAAACGTCTCTTGAACATCCTGTTAAGACAACCCAATGCGGCAGTCCTTCCTTATCTCCAAACAGTGAAGTGCTCGTCAGCAAGATTGGAATATGCGACATCTTCAGAACGCCCTTGAGCTTGGAGAGTCTGACCGTAGTGCTAGAGTTTCTAAGGCCCATGGTGGTGAATTTCCTTCGTGTATCCTTGTAGAGTAATTCAAGCATATGATAATCGACGCTGGGGATCTTATCGGCGATCGCATCTACGAAGGAATGACGGAGGTATCTACCCACCGTGTAGACGTCGAAGCCGCGTCTTGCCGCTGCTAACGCTAAACCTTCTTTGCTTGTTCCGTAACTCTCCACCAGATTGGCCTCTCGCCAAATGTCGAACTCCAAAGCTCTGCTCAGGGTCATGGAAGGCTGGAAAAACTTCATCGCCATCATCAGACAAGCGGGCCCGCAAGTGAATTGGGAAGCCTGCCGATAGAATGGAACAGGGAGTCTCAACTCAGTTATGCCATGACTCTTGACCTTCATCGTCATACTACCAGATTTGTCACAGTCCGAACTTTCTGAAGGCGTAGTGCTTTGGGAAATCTACACCTAGTGTGAATAGGGCCGAGAATGCTAGGACTAAGAGAACCTGGGCTAGTGTAACTGACGGTAGAACAACGCCGTACACGCCCAGCAAGGCAAACCCGAACAACGTGGCGACACTGGAGATGATTAGCTCCCTGCCGGGCCTTGATGACCAGAAGTGCCTTCTCTCCCTCACGATAAGTACTCTAAACTGGCTTGTGAAAACTAGCATCAGCATAACGAATGTCTGAAGCGTTCCCAAGTCCATGTGGTAGAAACTGGTGCCGATGAGAACGACAATTGCGCCTTCCACAACCAGAAGCGCTCCTATGATGAGCGAAGCGAGGGTGATATTCTTCACATTCCAAACATTCGGGCTACTCGTAGTTTCTACGTTATCTGTCGCCAATGACATGGTCACAAAGTCATTCGCAAACACGAGCAAGACCATGCCTAGAATGGAGAGGACGGCGTGGTGCAGCCAGAAGAAACCTAGGACGAGGAGCCCGACAAATTGTATTACTTTTGTGACCTTGTTGACTACCCAAGTCAGCATTCGCTGATAGATCTCTCTGCTTGTCTTTATCGCTTCGATGATCACCTTTGTACCCGGTTCAGTCAACACTATACTGGCAGAGGCTTTTGCAACGTCGCTGGAATTGCTAACCGCTATCCCGACTTCGGCCTGCTTGAGCGCTGGGGAATCGTTCACACCGTCTCCAGTCATCCCCACCATGTGTCCTCTCGATTGCAGGAGCTTCACGACTCTGTACTTATCCTCAGGATATATCTCAGCGAACCCGTCGTATTCTTCGAGAATTTTTGCCTGATCCGTCTGCCCCAAGCTGCCAAGATCAGACATTCGATAGATCTTATCGCCAATCCCTACTTGGCGGGCGACCTCCTTAGCTATAGCCATGTTATCTCCTGTAAGCATCTTCGGCTTTATCCCCAATCGTCTCAACTCTTCAATCATCTCTTTTGAATCAGGCCTGGGAGGATCAGCGAGCGGCAACAGTCCAACGAACCGAAGACTGGCCAAGTCGTTGCTTTCCGATTTGGCGATTCCGAGTGTTCGATAGCCTTTCTTGGATAGCGCCTCTACAGTCCTGTTCATCTGACTCTTGGATTCCTCATCCATACCTTCACACAGACTCATTATGACCTGCGGCGCACCCTTGGCAACTTTGAATTGTTCTCCGTCATGTTCAACGACGGCCTCAGACCTCTTTGTTGCCGGATCAAAGGGAGTGAATGAAACCTGTTTCCATTTCTCGAGATCACTGCGAAGCTTCCTCGCATACTCGATTACTGTGAGATCTATCGCATCTTTCGTCTCCTCTCTCGAAGCCATACTCGCTATCCTGGCGACATCGTCTTTTGTGAATCCTGAAGACGGGATAGGATCGGTGACTGAGAGTTTGTTCTGGGTTATTGTACCCGTTTTATCTAAGCATAGTACCTCCATCGAAGCCGCGTCTTCGATGGAATCGAGTCGGGTTACAAGCACTTTCTTCTTGGCGAGTTCCATTGCGCCTACGGATAATACGATGGCAAAGACAGCTGGGAGGGCAACAGGAACAGCTCCCATGAGAAAGATCAAAGCAAATCTGATGATTGTTATTATGTCGATGTGTGTAAGCGCGGCGTCCCCTGCAACTAATAGTAAGGCTGCGATGCTAACGTACATCATGTACTTGACGATGGTTGTCATAATTGCTTGTTGATGCGATTTTGGCTTTGCAGTCTTCACGAGTTCGGCGGTCTTTCCGAAGTAGGTGTTAGCACCCGTGTTGGCCACTAAAGCCTTTGCCTGTCCTCGCTTCACGATGGAGCTTGAATAAACGATTCCTGACTCGCGGGCGGTGACCGGAAGCGACTCGCCCGTTAGAGCTGATTGGTCAACTGAGACTTCGCCATCTATCATTTTGGCGTCAGCGGGTATCAGATCACCGAGTCCGATTGCGATAACATCGCCTGGCACAATGTCTCGAGCGTCCCTGATGACCCATTCCCCGTTCCGTATGACTTTCGCCGTAATCGCCAATCGCTTCTTCAAAAGTTCAAGTGCTCTCTGAGAACTGTGCGTGTGATGGAAACCGATGAGAGCGTTCGCTGTGAGTAATCCGAAAATTATTGCTACCTCAAGATAATGACCTAGGAGGTAGGAAAGAGCCATTGTCAACTCCAATAACCATGGCATTGGCCCCCAGTAACGCGATACGAAGTCAACAAGAGGATTTGCTCGTTTCTCCACGACCTCATTGTACCCGAGTCTTTCAATCCGCTTCTTCGCCTCGGAGTCCATGAGACCGCTTGGAGAGGTTTCCAGTGCCTTGAAAGCAAGTTCGAGCGTGAGTTGCGCATATTCGACTGTGGCCTTGACTTCCATGTGGGTTTTCGCCGCTTCCTCCGTCGACCTTGTTTACCGAACTTTATAGACTTCGGCCTGTAGATTGGTCGAGGTTGGCCGTTATTCGATTTCTACCGCTTAGTTCTGTTCTTTCTTGCGCTACCTACATTCCGATCGGAGGACCTCGGAGAATAGAATTCATAGCTTACCCACTTCGCGCTCGATTTCGTCTCTGATCTGTCTTACTTTCTCAATGGGTTTTCCCTTAGGGTCCTCAAGATTCCAGTCCACAAGCTTCTTCTGCATCTTAGCGAGCAATGGCGCGGGGCATACTTGTTCGACAGAGCAACCCATTGTTACAACCAAGTCAGCTTCATTCACCATCTGCATTGTGAGCATCTTTGGACGGGTCGTGGATAGGTCGATTCCTTTCTCCTTCATGACTTCTACAACCGCAGAGTTGACGGTATTGGCAGGCAGAGTTTTGGCACTGGTGGCAATTATGCCGCGTCGCTGGGCGAAGACCTCGGCGATCTGGCTTCGTCCCGCGTTCTGAACACAAACAAACAATATTTTCATATCTTTCACAGCCATCTCAAGATCGCACCCTCACGTCGTGGTGGGGAATTTTCCATATTTGTGAGCGACAATTTCAGCCATGATGCCAATTCGCAGTCTGACATCGTCATCGGAAGCCTTCGTTCGAACAACACCAACAAGTCGAAGAGTGATCTCGCTACTGTATGTCATAGGTAATCCCAACTAGAACTTCCAGTGAGTTGGAAAATCGAATTGACAACGAGAACATGAACCTCAAATCTTTAGCTCACGTTCCGCAATCCATCTGAGAAGCAAACGAGCTCAAGCTGAATAAATTCTGTATATATTCTCTGTTGAAAGGAAAGATATGCGAGTCCTCGTGGTTCAAACTACGAGTACGAGAATCATGCACGCCCACTTCGAAGCTGGAGAAAGACCGTCTGAGACAGTTGAGATGTATCTTCAGACGGTTTATCGACTGAGGGAAAACGAGGGAGTCGCGAGAACAAGCGCCATAGCTCAATCCTTGGGCATCTCGATGGGCGCAGTAACGAACACGCTCGCCAGTCTCGAAAGACAGGGACTTGTTCGGCGTAAGGCGTACAGAGGAGTCGAGCTCACCGCTAGCGGAGAAGCCATCGCCTTGCGAGTCCTGCGAAAACATAGACTTGCTGAGAGACTTCTCACTGAGGTGTTAGGGATGAAGTGGAGTGAAGTGCATGAGGTCGCTTGTAGGCTTGAGCATGCGATAACTGATAATGTTGTCGAGGCACTCGAGAGACTGCTCAAGAATCCCAGAACTTGCCCGCACGGAAACCCCATACCGGATGCGACAGGCAAATTCAGACAGGCAAACGCGGAGCCCCTTACCATGCTGAAACCAGCTCAAGAAGCGGTCTTGGTAAGCATAGCATCAGAAACCGGAGCTCTTCTTCGCTACTTGGCCTCGCTCCGATTGATTCCCGGAGTGCGCTTAGAAGTTGAGGAGAAGGCCCCGTTCAACGGGCCCGTCATGGTGAAAGTGCGTGGCTCTCGGTACGCTCTAGGCCAGCAGGTGGCTTCATTGATCAAAGTCCGGAGGATCTGATCCATCAGGACCTGTTAGAATTGTCCTGTCACGAAATAGGTAGCTCAAGAACAGGGTTCAGATGAAGGGCGATGCAGGAGGAATCGGATGTGGTAGAGCTGCTGGAAATCGTCAAGGCCTTCACCCAAAATGGAAGGCCGGTTCCGGTGCATCTAGTAACTGCCAAGATGGGTCGCTTACCAGAGGATGTGCAAAGGCTGACCCAGGCAGCAATCAGTAAAGGGTTCGCATACCAAAATCAGGGCGGCATCGGACTGACGGAGACAGGCGAAGCCGTAATCAGGAAGCATCGAGAGGAGTACGTGCACGAGAGGCACGTTCACGGAAGATCGCTGACAGGTCGTCTCAGACGCTCTCTCGAGAGAGGGGTGGCGGACTTGCACGAGCACTGGCGCCATCACGGACTTGACGATGAATCACTACTCAGCTTCTACAAGAACCTGGAGAATCTTCAGGGCCGCATAGAGGAGACTGTCGCGCTCACTGAGCTTCGAGAGGGCGAGAAGTCTGCAATGGTCCTCGCCCTCGGTGGCCATAGAATGGTCCGTAGGCTCGCTGAGATGGGATTGACTCCCGGAACCGAGGTCACAGTAGTCAGAAGCGCTCCCATGCACGGCCCAATCGAAATCTCCGTTCGCGGCGTCTCCCTCGCACTCGGTCGAGGAATCGCTAGCAGAGTACTGGTCAAACGAGCGACCAACAGTCATCCGCATAACATTTGAGATCTGAGGCATGGAAACCAGACGACGACTGACAGTATGTCTTGCAGGAAACGCTAACGTAGGCAAATCCGTTATATTCAACCAACTGACAGGACTCAACCAGATCGTTGGCAACTGGCCCGGAAAGACCGTCGAACGAGCAGAAGGGACGCTCCACTTCAAGGGCTACACGATAAGGGTCGTCGACCTACCTGGGACTTACTCTCTGTCACCGTACTCGATGGAGGAAGTTGTCGCACGTGACTATGTTGCGATGGGCCGCCCCGACGTGGTCATAGACATAGTTGACGCCTCGGCCTTGGAACGAAACCTCTACCTGACGATCCAACTCTTGGAACTGAACGCTCCGCTAGTGGTAGCGCTCAATCAGATCGACATCGCCGCGAAGAAGGGCATCACGGTTGATAACCAAAGGCTTTCTGAGATATTTCATGTGCCCGTGGTGCCCACCGTCGCAACAACAGGTTTCGGAATCCAAGAGCTTCTCTCAAAGGTAATCGAGATCGCAGAGAAAGGACCCAGATCAGTAGACATCAAGTTCGGGCGAGAGATTGAACAGAGAATCCAAGAACTGGAGGAGATTGTTAGGGCTGAGCTACCGCGACTCTCCTCGCGCTATCCACCGAGATGGATCGCAACCAAGCTTCTCGAGCGGGATGAAGATGTCCGCAAGAACGTCGAGGTTGAGGGAGGCTTCCAAGTCCTTTCCAAAGCGGCTCAGATGACCGAACAGCTTGAAGAAGTTCACGGTGAACCATCATCAGTCGTCATAGCCTCTGAGAGGTACACGCTTGCGGGTCGAGCCGTAGAAAAGACCCTAAGAGTAGTGTCACCGCCGAGAGTCCACATAGACCAAAAACTGAGCGCAATAACTGCACATAAGATTCTGGGTTACCCAATCCTCGTGGGAGTCATCGTAGGCGTCTTTGGGGTGGTATTCGCCGCGGGAGGTGCCATGGTCAGTGTCCTCGAGGAACTGTTTGACGTGATCCTGGTGCCGAGTACGGAGGAGTCTCTGTCACGATTGCTCCCACCGATCTTCGTGCGGCTCATCTCCGAAGGATTCCTCTGGGGGGTCGGTGCCGCCGTCACGATAGTGCTCCCGTACATCGTGCCCTTCTACATTCTACTTGGAATCCTTGAGGACAGCGGCTACCTGCCTAGAGCCGCATTCCTGATGGACAATCTGATGCACAAGATCGGATTGCATGGTAAGGCCTTCATCCCGCTTCTTCTAGGCTTCGGCTGCAATGTGCCGGCTTGCGTGGGATGTCGAATAATGGAGACCGACCGCGAACGCTTTCTCGCGGGTTTTGTCGTCACATTCGTCCCCTGCGCAGCTAGGACAGTCATAATCCTAGGCCTAGTAGGACGATATCTCGGGTTGCCCGCAGCACTGGCGCTCTACCTGTTTGATCTCTGCCTAGTCTTCCTACTTGGGCGACTGGCCTTCCGGATCTTGCCTGGGGAGCCGATGGGCCTGATAATGGAGATGCCCCCATACAGGGCACCATCGCTTAAGTCGGTTCTCAACAAGACATGGGTACGAACCAAAGACTTCGTCTACGTAGCCTTCCCCTTCATCATCGGCGGTAGCGTCTTCCTGCAGCTCCTATCGGTAACAGGTCTGATATCCGTCGTGGCCGATCTCATGAGTCCGCTGACCACTTCTTGGCTTGGTCTTCCTTCAATCGCTGGAATACCCCTAATCTTCGGTGTCCTGCGGAAAGAACTCACCTTGGTGCTACTCGCGAATCTAGCTGGCACATTCGACTTCAGCAGGGTACTGACGCCCGTCCAAATGATCGTCTTCGCGATCGTCACAATGATCTATATTCCATGTATTGCAACGATCGCTGCGCTTGTTCGTGAATTTGGCGCGAAGAGAGCGATTGCCGTCGCCGTGTTTGACTCGCTCTTGGCTATATTTCTCGGCGGCCTTGCATATCGGGTATTGTCTCTCGCCTTCTGAAGCCACATCGTCAGCTACAGCTTGCTGTCTAGCGTCGAACGGAAAGAGTTATTTTGCATAAGTATTCACTAACAAACATAAGAGGCCATGAGAATCCGGACAGAAGGGCAAGACAATAATGAAGATTAGGATCAGTTGGCCTAAGCTTCTCTTGCTTGTGGCCATGTCTGCATTCGGACTATGGGCCTCTTCCATGGTGATAGTCGTCTACTATACGTTGAAACAGTCTTTGCCTTTCTGTCCTTTGCAGCAAGGTCCCGGGATAGTGGTGAACTGCAATGCCGTACTGGACAGCAGGTACAGTATGGTCTTTGGGATCCCTCTTGAGCTATTCGCTGTCGCGTACTTTGTCATCAATCTCTTACTTGTCTATTTCATTGCTTTTGGGAGTGATCGCTTGTTTAGAACCTCACTGAATGCCCTGTTTGGATGGAGATTCCTAGGCATTGCAATTGTACCATACCTCGTCTTCGTCGAGCTGTTTCTGGTCAAGGCCATTTGCGTTTACTGTACTATTATGCACGTTGCCATCATTGCAGATTTTCTCATCATCAGCTACCTTCTTTTCTATAAGAAACGCGGCCTGATAGAAGCGATAGAAGCCACAACGAGCGGCAGGGCAGCGTGAAGTAGATTGCCTTGGTCTGATCGCTTAGTTGCCGCGAGTTGGCGTGTTTGGGGCGGTTTTTCCGACCGTGAAGAGTCACAGCTCTAATGCATGATTCCAAGTGCCCCGACTGCTGGCAATATCTAGACGAATACGCATGTGTCAGAACAATCTAAGCGGTGAGGCGTACGTACTTGTCTCAGCAAACTGAAAACCCATCGTGTCGTTGCTAGGCTGGCTGAGAGGGGAATTATCGAGGTTAGAAAACCTAGAAGAAAATTCAACGTATCGAAATCCTGTAATCTTGGCCAAGCAATTTCTCACGCTTGACAGGCTGAGCCGTCATTGAGCGAAGGCTGCTATGATACCATGTGTAATCCACATCTCGGTATCGGCGTTGTCTCTCTTCTTCTGAGCACGAATCGTCACCCGCAGCTTCTCGTCTATGCATCGAACGGAAAGAGTTATTTTGCATAGGTATTCAATATATCTCGGTCTCCATGAAGAAAAATCTAGACGAATGGGAGGCCTTGGCTAGGGCGGATCAGGTAGATCTTGCGAAACTAACACGCGATCAAGTAGAACACTGCCACGGATTCTGTTGGACATGCGTGAAGCGCTGGTGCCCTTGGAACGAGACACCACCACTAAGAACTGGGTCGCGTAACATGGAGTCGATCTCTTCGCGTGCAATCAACTCCTCTAACAAGTAGGATCTGAGAAGTCGGCTACGGTGATGTGACTTCCCGGCGGAAAGACCTGTAGAAGTTCGGCGAATGCTGAACCAGAGTATGCCTTCCGTCGATCGCGTGAAGCTCACAGTTCTTGTTGAAGATTCCGTGAACAAGCCTGATCTCACAGCGAAACATGGCCTGTCGTTCCTCGTCGAAACTGCATCAGCTGGTTCCAACTCGAGAATTCTCATGGATGCAGGACCGCCTCCCGACATAGCGTTACGCAACGCTAACGTGTTGAAAGCTGACATCCGCCATTTGGATGCCATAGTCGTTAGCCACGGACACTATGACCATGCAGGCGGGTTAGTCGAGATCCTGAGGAATGTTCGTCGGCCAACTCCCGTGGTCGTTCATCCCTTGGCCTTTGCTCCAAAATTCTCCCTCAAACCTGACCTCAGGTTCATAGGGCCAGACTTTGATCAAGGATCGGTCAGAGACGCCGGTGGGGTGCTGCTGCTTGCTTGCAACTCCGTCGCGATAGCAAACGGTGTTATCACAAGCGGTGAGGTTTCTAGGGAAACCGACTTTGAGAAGGTTGAGGGATTCTGGACTGTCAAGGACCAGCGTTTCGCTCAGGACCAGATGACTGACGATCAAGCTCTTCTGATAAACGTGAGAGAGAAAGGCCTCGTCATCATATCAGGATGCGCACACGCTGGAATCGTAAACACCGTTAGGCACGCGCAGAAGATGGCTGGAACGAATAATATTCATGCAATAATCGGCGGCTGCCATTTGGAAAATGCTGATGACAAGAGAATCCAGGCAACCCTAGATCAACTCATAAGAATTCAACCGAAGTTGCTCTATCCATGTCACTGCACAGGCTCCAAAGCAATGAATAGACTCATTGACTCCTTCGGAGATCGGTGTAAAACTACTCGTACTGGAGACGTAATTGAGCTCTGAGACGGCCTTCAAGACGGCCCACAAGCTGGATGATGTCGTTACCATGTGCCTAGGTAATGTGCGGTCCGCGATAATGTATGATCTCATTTCGAAACGCTCAATAATGGTGTGAGTTGCGATAGTGCGTCTTTCGGATCGATTGTAGGTCTCAGCGGAAGTCCCCTTTCTTTCAGGGCATTGAGCAGTTCGATGAGTGGTGGTGATTCTATGTTAGCCTTCCTTAGAATATCGGGGTGCGCGAAGAGTTCCAAGGGCTGTCCCTTGAAAATCAGTTGCCCTTGAGAGAGTACATAGACGACATCAGCTAAGCCCGGGATGATGCTTGTGTCGTGTGTGGTTAACGCTGTAGCGATGTTGTGCTCTCTGTTGACCTTTACGAGCAGGTGTAGCGTTTCCTTGCGTGACTTTGGGTCGAGGCCAGTGAGAGCCTCGTCTAGGATGAGGAGTTTCGGATGCGTCACGATCGCGCCGGCTATGGCGACCTTCTTCTTCTCTCCGCCGCTGAGGAAATGTGGCACTCTTCGTGCGAGGTGCCCTATCTGCATCTCCTCGATGACGGTATCTACTAGTACCTTGACCTCTTCTCTGCTATGCCCGAAGTTGACTGGTGAGAAGGCAATGTCGTCCCAGACTGTGGGCCCAACGAGCTGGTGCTCAACATTTTGAAAGACCATCGCCACCTTTCCATGTAAGGATTCCGGACTCGTCGGCGGGGCTCCGAACACTTGGACCTCGCCTTCCTCGGGCTTTAGGATGCCCACGATGTGTTGGAGTAGCGTAGTCTTGCCAGAGCCGTTCGATCCAAGGATTACAACGTTCTCGCCCTCGTGGATTTCGAACGCAAGGCCGCATACGGAGACTTCTGTGGCGTCGGGGTAGCGGTGCTTGATGCAGTTTATTCTAACAATCTCATTCAAGGAAGACCACACACACTCCCAAGTAGGAAGATCGCGACTGCGAGAGCTGCCAATAGGAGGGGGGCACCGTCATTTCTTGTTATGCCCCCTGCAGTGGCAGCTTCGGCGGAGAACTTACCCTGATATCCTCTGGTCTTGATGGCGTCGTAGACCTTCTCGCCGCTTTCCATGAACGATACAAAGAGCAGGCCCATGAGACTCGCGACGTTCCTGACCTTGCTCCAAATCGATCCGTGCAGGCCTCCTCTGACTCTGATTGCCGTCAGCCTTCGTTCAGACTCCTCTATGAAGAGGAAGAAGAACCTGTACGAGAGGAAGGCCAGATTGGAAAGCGTCCTGGAGATCTTCCCAACTGTAGCAATTACTCTTGTGAACGGCGTTGTGTTGACAAGCAACAGCATGAGTAATGCGGCGTCGATAGCTCGGAGAAGCGTCTGAGCTGACAAGGCGAGTGAATACTGCGCTTGACTGATGGCAAAAATGACTGCGAAGAAAGCTGGGTAGGCCGCCCAGATCAGGAGCCTCCTGACTGGAAGTCTTGAGGCGGCTTGGAATACGATTGCTAGAAAGAACTGGCCCACAAGAGCTGACAGCGATGTGCTCAAGATCACTGCACCTAGAGCCACGCCTGCTGAGAACATCTTCGTCTTGGGAGAGGCCCGGTGCATAGCACTGCGACCGTTGTTCGCAATGTCATCAATCAGATATATCGCTGACAAGTTTCAATCTCCTCTCGGGATGAGGGAGGGTTTCACTCGAAGCACATATGCAACAAGGAGACTGGTGACGAGTGCTTCGAGTAGCGCACCACTTAGGGCTATGGGCAATGTCAGTATCATGAATACCATGAGCGAGACTTGAAGCCGTCCTGTACCCGGCAGGAACTCACGAAAGTGTTCCCCCAAGGCTTGAGTCGGGTCGATCCCTGAGATCGCCACTATTCCCACGACCAGAAACGCAGAGACTGTAAGCGCGACGAATGTTGAAACGCCTGCGGCCAGAGGGCTCCTCAGCTCGCCGCTCTTCGTGGTCTTTCGAAGAACAGCGAACAGATAGTATCCTACCAGTGCTTCACTCCACACAACCAGAGTGTTCAATCCAACAATTGTGATGCCGCCGTGGCCGAAGGCTGCCTGAGCGATGTTGGTGACCAAGATTGACAGCAACGCCCAGCACGGACCCAGCATGATTCCCGTTATGGCGCTCAAGTTTATGTGGTAAGGTACGCCGAGAGGAATCGACTGGACCACGAGCATAACAGCCACCATGACGGCGGCCATGATACTCTTCCTCTCTTGGCCTCGTATCCTCTTGATCGCTAGCGCAGCAAGTGCGAGCGTAATCAGGTATCCAGTCGCCCAAAGCCAAATGGGCAGGACTCCGTCAGGAATGTGTATGTGCGCCGATTTTTCTTCCCTTACGCAGCTGAATGACTAGAGCATATATATTCATAACTCTCACATGAGAGGTCACATCAGTTCCTGCTCGGTATTCTTCGCATGTAGAAGGCATGTCCCTCATGCTGTATCTCAATCAATTTCCTTTCCTCGATCAACCTCTCCACGACATCCCAATCAGCATTCGCTTTCTTCAGCAGATGTTCGACGGCTTCTCTGCGCATCGGATGAACTGAGGTGATGGCAAGTAGATCGGTTTCAACATCGCCGGTAGAGGCAAAGGTATCACCTTCGAAACCGATAAGGTATTCAACCCTATCTCTACCAAGCGAGGCGCTCATGACCTGATATGCTAGGTTGATAACGTGCTCGCTCGGTGCGCGTACGGATTTCTCCGCAGGTGGTCTCGTTGGTATAGCGATGTAGGCCGTTCTCAGCTCTAGATCCCTCAAGAATTCAGCTATTCTGCTGATCTCCTCTTCACTATCGTTGACTCCGTCTATGAACATTGTCTCCGAAATCAATTCGCCTTTGAAGCTCCTGCTGAAGTCACGCGTTCCTTCCAAGATGCTGAGCAGAGAAAGGGATCTGTGGGGTCTGTTCACCTTATGCCAAAATGGTTCACTGACCGCATCAACTTTGAGGGAAACTAGATCCGCCTTTGCCAAGTCCTCTCTAACGTCTGCTCTGTCAATAAGCGAGGCATTTGTCAAGACAGCTACACGTAATCCCATAGGTCTCAACATCTCGATCTCTTTTCCAAGGTTTACATCCAAGGTTGGCTCTCCATCTGGAACAAAGGTGAGATAATCTATCGGTTGACCCTTAGCTCGGCACTGCCCAACCTTTTCTTGGGTTTGCACAAGAATCCGCTCTGACTTGTAGAACGGTTTTCTCTTGGTGATGAACTGTGTTGTTCTCCCCAGCTGACAGTAGACGCAGGAATAACTGCACGTCTTTGCAGGGATGTTGTTTATTCCCAGACTGCGGCCCAAACGCCTTGAGGGAATGGGCCCGAAGGCTATCGCATTCTCTTCCTGAACAGGCCCAGACGCTGTCGCCACAAGATCACAAGCGTAGCAGTTAGACCTCAGCACTTCTGTTCATGTCTCTCTCATGCCCTTATTGATTGAACCTCGGATATTTTCGCGAACTGCTTTTCGATTTTCTCTCTGTGGAGTGTATTCATCGTGCAGAACGGTATTATCCTACCATCAGGCACCGCGTAGTGAATGCCGCAGCGCTCTACTCTTTCAAGGTCAAAATTGTATGGGTCCATGAAGTGCATGGCGCTTATCATGATTACGCGGTGCATCAATCTGCCAAGCGCTTCGTAACTTCCTTCCCTTACCACTCCGCTGATTAGAGGCGCAAGCACTCTAAGCTTAAGGTGCCTGAAGCTTCCAATCATTTCGAGTCTCGCTCTTACACTCTTGCCCGCTCTGGCGAGCCGGTAGACTTCATTCATGGAGTGCATGAAGG
>Ga0315280_10004503_pt1 | contig 20517 bp, 21 predicted proteins | sample YL17G06_40_MG_FD_203697 | JGI IMG/M metagenome (GOLD analysis project Ga0315280, IMG submission 203697) | Sediment microbial communities from Yellowstone Lake, YNP, Wyoming, USA - YL17G06_40 | ecosystem: Environmental > Aquatic > Freshwater > Lake > Sediment | place: USA: Wyoming | collected... | reverse complement strand
CCCCGAGCGCGTCACCCGCTACCATGTCGGGCGGCTCGAAGACCTCGGATACAACGTCACGCTGACCAAAGCCCCCCTCCCCGCGTAATCCGGCCTCGGTCGGGGAGATTTTCATGAGAGCGTTGGGGTCGCGAGCCGCTTTCACGGCGTTAATTGTATTACCGACAATGACAGCGACTGCTGGAACTTATTACGTCGGAGCCGAGAATCTCGGTGAAGGCTGTTGAACCAACAGCCTCACTCGACTTCAGGGCCGTCCTGGGGACGGCTTCGACCGACTTGAATTTGAACTGCGAACGGAAAGGAGACAGGAATGCTGCATCGCAACGCAACTCGACAGGTGCGAGCGTCCCTTGCCGCGGCTTTCGCCCTGCTCCTCGGCGCGAATCTCCAGGCCGCCAGTGCCCCGGAGAAAAAGCCGCGCAAAGCGCAAGTCGAAGCCCATTGGCTCGATCCCGACAAGACCCAACCCGCCGGCACGAAGTATTGCACCTTTCCCAGCAAAACCATCGGACAGGACGTCAGCTATCACCTCTATCTTCCGCCCGATTATGCGGCCCACTCCGACCGCCGCTATCCGGTCATTTACTGGCTCCACGGCCTGGGCGGAACGCAACAAACCGGCGCGCGATTCTTCGTCCCCCATCTCGATGCCGCTATCCGCCAAAAGGTCATGCCGCCTGTCATTGCCGTCATGGTCAACGGCATGGTCAGCAGTTTCTACAACGACTCGCCCGACGGCAAACTCCCCGTTGAATCGGTGATCATCCAAGACCTTATCCCCCACATTGATGCCACGTATCGCACCCTTGCCAAACGTGAAGGGCGAGCCGTCCAGGGATACTCGATGGGCGGCTGGGGTGCCGCGCATCTCGGTTTCAAGTATCCCGATTTGTTCGGCGTGGTCTGTATTGACGCTGGCGCGCTGCTCGAGGCCGACGCCATCCGCGAACACCAGGCCGGCATCATCGTGCGTGCGTTTGGCGATGATATGGAGAACTTCGCGGCCAATCATCCCCGAACGTTGATCGAAAAGAATGCGGATCGAGTCCGCGGCAGAACCTTTGTCCGAATCGGCGTGGGCGCGAACGACAACCTGCTCACAGTGAACCAGGCCTATCACGCTTTGCTGGACCGATTACGGATTTCGCACGAATACGTGGTGGTTCCCGACGTCGCCCACATGGCCCGCGTCTATTATGCGAAACTGGGCGTCAAGGGATTCGAATTCTACAACAAGGCGTTGGTCGGCTCGGCGGGCCAATAGAGCGGCACCGCGCCATCGGAAATCCTTCTTCGTTTCGGACAGTGTTGATACTCTGACGGGCCGTTCGCGCCCGCAGGACACAACGGCATGTGCTTGGCCGGCGCCATGTCTATGCACAGTGATGAATGATGAGAATCGCAATCTCTGTTGACGGTACAAACGGAGGAACACAAAAGTTGGCGTGCGACAGGGATTGGGCCATGGCCAGCCATGCTGTTTGGCGATTCTTCTTGGCGCCGGAGGACGATATGCCGCTGACGGTCCGGCCGGTCTGGCGCAAGGAGATCGCGCCGCCCAAGACCTACACCGCCCACGGCCATAGCGCCAATTTCTGTTTCGTGATCCCGGAGTGGAACATGGTGGTGGTGCGGATGGGAACCTCGCCGATCGGCAGAATCCCCGAAGGGGAAGGAATGTGGAACACCTTTTTCGCCAAAGTCGCCGATGCGCTGAGCCTATCACGGCCACGGCAACAAGGTGGGCCTGCCGGCCCCGCAAGCCCGTAACCGAAAGGATCGTATTATGAACAAACTGCTGTCGCTCTGGGTGGTGCTGGCAATCGGTCGGAACGTTTGCTTCGCCGCTCCGACCGACGCCGACGCAAACCGCATTCAGCCCTGGTCGAAGAACCCGCGCTACTGGCAATACAAGGGCCGGCCGGTCCTGCTCCTGGGTGGAAGCAAGGACGACAACCTGTTCCAGATTCCCGACCTCAAGGAACACCTGGACGAGATGGCGGCTGTCGGGGCGAACTACATCCGCAACACCATGAGCGACCGGAAGGACAAGGGTTTTGAAGTCTATCCATTCAAGCAGCTGCCCGACGGCAAATACGACCTGGAACAGTGGAACGACGAGTACTGGCGGCGGTTCGAGAACTTGCTCCGGTGGACGGCTGAGCGCGACATCATCGTGCAAATCGAGGTCTGGGACCGTTTCGACTACTCGACGGCCAACTGGGAACCCCATCCCTACAATCCGAAGAACAACATCAACTACACCTACGCCCAGAGCGGCTTCGCTGAACATTACCCGAATCACGCCGGACGCAATGAGCAGCCGTTCTTCTTCACCACGCCGAAGCAGCGCAACAACACCGTGGTACTCCGATACCAGCAGCGGTTCGTGGAGAAAATGCTGTCATACTCGCTCAAGCACGGCCACGTGCTCTACTGCATGGACAACGAGACCTCGGCCGAGGAGGCCTGGGGCACTTATTGGGCCGACTTCATTCGCCAACGGGCGAAGAAGGCCGGCAAGCAGGTCTGCGTCACCGAAATGTGGGACGCCTGGGACCTCAAGGCCGACGAGCACAAGCGCACGCTCGACCATCCCGAACGCTACGACTTCGCCGACATGTCGCAGAACAACCAGAAGAAAGGCCAGGAACACTGGGACAATTTCCAGTGGGCGCGCGACCGCGTGGCCGGGCAGCCGCGGCCTCTGAATACGGTGAAAACCTACGGCGCGGACGGCGGACGCTTCGGCAACAACCGCGATGGCCTCGAACGGTGGTGGCGCCATATCGTCGGCGGCGCGGCGTCGGCGCGATTTCACCGGCCCGACTCCGGGTTGGGTCTGTCGGAACCCGCCAAGGCATCGCTCCGCGCCGCTCGGAAACTGGAATCGCTCATCAAGCTGTGGGACGTTGAAGCGGCCAATCATCTTCTCAGCGACCGCGCGGTCAACGAGGCCTACCTTGCTGCCCGACCAGGCCAAGCTTACGCGCTTTACTTGACCGACGGCGGTTCAGTCGGTCTCGACCTGGAGGACGCGCCGGGGCCGTTCGAGCTGCGGTGGATTGACATCGCTACGGGCGAGTGGAGCAAGCAAGACACCCTCCAGGGCGGCGCCGTGGTTACCCTCAACACGCCCGCCAAAGGCCATTGGGCGGCGGCCATTGTAAAGACCGGCCGATCGGCGGCGGCTCAATCAACCGAGAGAGATTTCGCCGGCGAGGAAGTCTATTTCCCTCCCCCTGAGTCGAAAGGGGGCTGGCGCAAGTTGGATAAACCCGAAGACGTCCGCCGCGTGACCGGCCTGAATCCTGACCGTCTGGCCGACCTCAAGAAATGGTTGCTCAAGTCCGACAACCGTGGTTTTGCCGCCGTGTTGATCCGCCGCGGCTATATCGCTCTGGAAGTCGAACGCGGCAACAGCGCAAAAACCGACTCGCGCCGAGTGGCCTCCGTCTCGAAGGCGGTTTGCGCCACGGTCCTGGCGATTGCCTCCGGGCAAAGCCAGCAAGGCCTGACCCCGAGAAAGATGACATTTGACGATTTGGCCTTCGACTTCCTCCCGTGGGCTCAACCGCTGAGCGACCCGCGCAAAGCCCGGATCACGGTCAAGCAACTGCTCAACCACACCTCGGGGATCTGCCCCGAAGCGACCGGGGCGAACAATGACGGGACGTGGGACTACATCCTGGGCCACAGCGGCGACCCGAACACCGCCCGATTGGCGTTTGACCCCGGCACCAGCTGCGGTTATTCGACGCACGCGCTGTCCCATGCGGCGCTGGTGTGCGAAACCGTGACCGGCAAGCCGTACGACCAGTTCGCCATCGAATCGTTGTTCAAGCCGATCGGTTGTGAACACTGGTGGTTTCAGTATTACGAGGGAGGTGAGAAGTACGGCCGGCATCCGTCGCACGGGATGGGTATGCCCGCGCGCGATCTGGCTCGCATCGCCTACTGCATGCTGCACGGCGGACGCTGGCAAGACAAGCAGGTCATCCCCGCCTGGTTTGTCCGCGAAACGGCCGCTCCGACTCACAATGTCAAAGGGCCGGAGATGCGCTTCAGGGTCAATTCACAGATGTTCACTCTCGGCTGGGAACTCCCCGCGCTCCTCACGGGCGAAGGCGGCCGCAGCGGCCAGGGCATTCCCCGCGACGCGCGACAGAAGCCCGGCTCCGGCGGCCAACTCATGGCCTTTGTTCCGAGCCTCGACCTGGTCGTGGCCCGGCAAACGGGCGGCAGCGGCCAGTGGGAATACGAGGAGTATCTGCGGCGGGCCTGCGCCACTGTGATCTCGGACAAGGTGATGCCATAAATGCCGCGTGGACAACCGGGGGAGCGCTCATCCGCACGCGACGGATACCCTGTCCGTGCAAGGTGCTGCTGGGTTTACTCATAACCGGGCATGTGTCCGCGGCCCAGACCGCCGGGTCAGTACGCGTTCATACGGCCCACCCGCGCTATCACGCCGCCACGCCCGAAAGCCAGGGCATGTCGAGCGGGAATCTTGAGGTCCTCAGGAACAGACTGGCTCCGTGTAGTCACGCGAAAGAAGCTGCCATGAAAACCGCCAAAGGCCTTGATCCTCGCGGTCAAGCCCACCATCACCTTGACCTTGATTTGAGGTGAACTTCCGCTCGAACTTGCAGTTGAGAAATAGGTGGGAGCCAAAAACTCTGGAGGCCAACGATGACTCTGCAGAAAAATCTCCTCCGCTTATGCCGGCGGAGCGGAACGTCGAGAAGAAAATCTTTAGCGATCCTGCAGTCGTCCACCTGGGCACGGATGATCATCGCAGGGATTTTGCTTATCACGGGCACCTTCCCGGCGCGGACCACTGCCGATGACCGCAAGTCTTCGTCCGGCGGCCAGTGGCGCTCGCTGCCGCTCATCACGGACGGCAAGATCAACCCTGCATGGGCGCAGGTGGGCTGGGGCGGATTCGCCGTTGATGGCGAAGCGATTCGCACCGAGTGCGATGAACGCGGCATGGGGTTGTTGTTCTACAAGCCCGAGAAGTTTGGCGACTGCCAGGTCCGCATCGTGTATCGGACCGAGACGCCAAAATCGAATGCAGGCGTCTTCGTGCAAATGGACGACGGCATTGTCTCGAAGATCGGCGAAAAATCTCCCGAGGTGCATCGCGATGCGAAGGGCAAACTGTCCCCGGAGATGATCAACAAGCTGAAGGAAGCGTCCGAGAAGCATCTCGGCGGCTGGTACCCGGTACACCACGGCTATGAAGTGCAGATCCAGGATTCCGGCGGCCAGTGGCACCGCACGGGTTCGATCTATTCTCTAGCGAAGGCGGCCCCGGTTCCCGAGAAACCGCAGTCCGACTGGCGGACGATGATCATCACCCTCGACGGCGAACGCATCACGGTGGACGTTGACAGCAAGCACCTTAGCTCATTTGATCCGAGTGCGGCTGACAATCCGCCGCGCAAAAACTGGACTGAACCCATCCGCGAACTGAAACGCCCGACGCACGGCTATATCGGACTCCAGAATCACGATCCCGGTGACGTGGTTTGGTTCAAGGAGGTCAGCGTGCGCCCCTCGAATGAGGGGAGAAATGAAGTGATTCCGCGAAGGGAGAGAGAGCATGGCCTTACATCCGCGTCGCCCGGATTTCTTGTGGATTTGTAGTGGAGTTGCAGCCCTGATCTGTGCATCTTCGGTGTATGCGGCGGAGGATGCCCGCATTCGCGTCGAGACGCTCACCTACAAAAAAGTTGCCAACCTTCAAATCAAAGCGGATTTGCACCGGGTGGACGATGAGGCCCTCCGACCGGTTGTCGTGTGGATTCATGGCGGTGCACTCATCAACGGGAACCGGCAAGGAATCAGCCGTCAAGTTCGAAGCATGCTGTTGGACGAGGGCTACGCCGTGGTGTCGATTGACTACCGGCTTGCCCCAGAAACTCCGTTGCCGAAGATCATCGAGGACGTGGAAGATGCCTTCCGTTGGCTGAGGCAGGAAGGCAGAGAAAAATGGCGCGTGGATACCAGCAGGATCGCCGTCATGGGCGGCTCGGCGGGTGGCTATCTTACACTCGTGACCGGTTACCGCGTAATGCCGCGGCCCGCGGTTCTCGTGTCCTTCTGGGGATACGGGGATCTGGTTGGAGACTGGTACAGCCGGCCCAGCACGCAGCCGCGCCATCAGCGCGTCAAGCTGACGGAGGAGAAAGCGTACGCGCAGGTCAGCGGTCCGCCCCTCGCCGATTCGCGCGACCGCAAGGGCGACGGAGGGGCCTTCTATCAGTTCTGTCGCCAGCAGGGGCTTTGGCCGAAAGCCGTGTCCGGCTGGGATCCGCATCGGGAAACGGCAAAGTTTTATCCTTACATGCCTGTGCGAAATGTGACCGCCCAGTACCCGCCGACGCTGCTGATTCACGGAACGAAGGACACGGATGTGCCTTACGAGCAGTCGGTGATGATGGCCGAACAGCTGAACAAACACGGCGTGGAGCATGAGCTCATAACGATTACAGGCGGCGAGCATGGATTGGGCGGAGGCGATCCCAAACGTATTGATGCCGCATATAAATCGGCGCTGGAGTTTGTGAAACGCCACACCAAAGGGAAAACGCATGAGTGAGATCCGAATAGCAGCGATAATGGCCGCCTTGGCGGCGGCAGTCGTGATCGCCGCGCCACCGGTGGGCGGAGAGGGACGGAACGGCGAGACGGTGTCCCGGATCAGGATCCGCAGCTACCCCCAGACCGACAGCGAAAAGGCGGCCTATACGGTCCGCATTGATTCGCCCTGGGAAAACGGCGGGTATCTGCACGTGAACTTCCCGGAGCATCTGGAGTATGGCCCGGTCGGTTATACGATTACGCGCTATAGCGACCCCGGCCACCGTCATGGCACGTGGAGCGGGAGGGCAAATTCGCTCATTACGAAGTCGCTAGTATTCCCGGCCGCGCAGTGGAAAGCGTGATGGTGCAAGCGGCGGCCCGGGTCATCGAGCCGGATCGCGTGCGGATGACACTCGCGATCCTCAACCACTCGGGCAAGACACTGCACGACATCAAACCGCTCCTGTGCTTTCAGTACAAGAGACTGGCCGGATTTTCTCGGAGCGACGATGAGAAATTCAAGTACACCTATGTGGTCCTTGACGGACAGCTCACGGCCCTGGCCGACCTCTCGACGACAAAGTCGGATGCCACCGCGAAGGCCGCGCCAGTCAAGGGCGTCAAGCCTTACCGGTTTGATTTCTCCAAGAAACGTGGCGGCTACATTGACAAGCCGTTGGACCTGGGATAGCTTGGCTTTGTCTGCTGACGAGGCTGCCCGTATGCTTAAGATCAGCGTGTCCAGCCTCCATACTCTTGCCCGAGAGGGGAAGCTGCCACGCGGCTGGGTCGTGCAGATCAGCACGCGCAAGCGTCGGTTTCACGCACGGCTTATCCGAGAGTGGCTGGACGACCCCGACCGGGAACCGATCTTTGACATAGAAGGCAAACGCGACCATGATGCTCATCAAGCGCAACAGGGTCTGGCATTACCAGACGAAGATAGACGGCCGCACATTCCGCCGCTCAACCAGCGAAACCGCCCGGCGCCGCGCCGAGGCAGTCGCGCGCAAGATCGAAGCGGAGGCCCGGTTGCGGAGAAGGCAACCGTCCGACTGGCTGAGGTTATCACACGCCATGAAGCGTGAGGTGGCCCGAATCGAAACCGACATCTCATCTCGGCAAGCCGAACGGGCTCTGAACACATTTACTGGTTTCCTGAGATGGATGGGACGGGACCCGGACATCACAGAGATAACTCACGATTGTTGGAGGACTTCCAACGACACCGGCTTAAGACTGTCGCTTTGGCTACAGCGCACAAGGACCTTAACTTCATCCTCCGCATGCTACGGGAAAATGGCATTCACCTCCCCAAGCCTGCATCCAAGGCCGGCCGGGAAACAGAGGTGCGCGCCTTCACGCGCGAGGAACTTGTGCTTCTCTTTAACCACGTTACCGACCACTATCGCCCGTCATACGCCACGCTCCTGGTCACTGGCGCTCGGCCAGCGGAACTGATTCCATCGCTCCGATCCACGCATAAGCCCCTGCTGAAGACAGAGGTTGACTTTGAGGCAGGCGTAGTGCACCTGCGCCAGGCCAAAGGGCGCTCAGGCAAGCGGGTTCGCTGCCGACCTCCGATCCCTATCCCAAGAGACGTGCTCGGTCTGCTTCGCGAACAAATCGCGCGAACTCCTGAGTTTTACCCGTTCGTTTTCACCGTGGCTCATGATGCTGCACGTGATTTCAACGCGACGCTGCGCCGTGCTGGGATTCCAAAGGTGGATGCGGCTGGCCGGAAACTTGTCCTGCATAGCTTTCGTCACACGTATGCAACGCTGATGGCTGCGCAGGTTCACAACAATCCCCATTTCCTCAAGTGACTCTTGGGCCATAGCCGGATTACCACTACAGACAGGTACTGCCAAGTCGAGGCAACGGTTGTGCCAATCAGCGACTTCAACCTCTCCCTCGCACCCTTGCAGACAAAGAAGGAACAACCCGCCATCGTTGAAGACGTCCCTCTGGCGCAAGCGTAGTATCTCAGGCTAACGGGGTGCCAAAAAGGGGTGCCAAGAAGCCAAAAAGCCACTTGAAAAGAGTGGCTAAGTCTTGGAGTCTCAGTGGTGGGCGATGGCAGGATTGAACTGCCGACCTCCGCCATGTCAAGACGGCACTCTAACCAGCTGAGCTAATCGCCCACCTAAGTGATTGGACCTATCGCATCATTTTCGTGCCAATTTCAAGGGGAAAAATTCACGCCACACCAAACTACGGCAGGACGGGCGAATGCGCGAGATGGAGCCCAGGATCAATAGCCGGATGGAAATGCTCTTGCCTTCGGCGCAACGGCGGAGTAGCAAATCCCACGGATTGTGCTCCTGGAGGTAGAGCAACCGATTTTGCCTCTGGAGATGAAAAGCGATGCCAATCTATGAGTTCGCTTGTCACCGCTGTCGGAGCCTGTTTCAGTTTTTCGCCCGACGAGTCGGCGATCAAAAAGTGCCTTCGTGTCCGAAATGTGGCCGAAGCGATATGGAACGGGTTTTGTCGCGTTTCGCTGTGGCGCGCTCGTCAAAAGCCTCGGACAAGGAAAGCTCTATCGGCGATAGCGGCTCGACTACCCCGGGCGAGGACAATGCGCCCGACTCTGACGATCCCTTCGCGAAAATGTCTCCCGCGCAACAGGCGCGGGCGGAACGTGAAATGTTCCGTTTGATGGAACAGGCTGAGTCGCTCGACGAACACAATCCACGCCAGATCGGTGCCTTTCTGCGTCGCATGACCGAAATCGCGGGCCACGACGGCGGCCCCGAAATGAAAGAAGCCATCCGCCGGCTCGAAGCAGGCGAGGACCCCGAAAAGATCGAAGAGGAATACGGTGATCTTCTTGGATTGGGCGGCGAGGGAGCGTCGGGCGGCGGCGAGTATTCCTACGACGACGGCCTCTACGATTTGTGAGTTTCTCCAGAGACCTTTTCCCACGCTATCCGATTGCCTTCTTCAGGAATCAACTTTCGAGTCGAAACTGCCTGCTCGTTGAAATCGTTCAGAGGCGAATTTCCAGGCCGCCGAAACGGGGAGGGCGATGAAGTACTTCGCCAGCAGCCGGACAGGTCGGATGATGTAGTAAGCAAGGCGCAGACGCGAAGGCAGGGCCCGCAAGGCCGTGTCGGCTGGACCGGGTCGAAAAAGTCCCGACAGAAGATAGGCGATCTTCGCGCGGGTTCGTCGCCGAATGGCCAATTGGAGCCGATGCTCGGCGAGGCGTGAGGGCGGTGGCCAAAAGGGGCTTTCGGCCAAATGGCGAACGAGCGGGTCGGTCGCTTCGGGCTCGACCACGTCTTCGCCCAAAATCACGTCGCAAACTTTGCGCGCCAAAAGAAGTTCCTCTCGAACACCCATGTTCTCAGCAAGTCGCAAGGCTTTGGGCCAGGGTCGGGGGCAGAGTCTCGCCAAGCCGTGAACGTCGGCCACCCAGTGAAGTCTCAGAAACAGATGACGCAGCGCATGCAGCCCGACGAGTACCAGGTTCCAGTCGCCAGGTAACAACCAGACGGCAACTCCCCGAAAGTGGCTTCTTTCCAGGCGCTCCCAGAAGCAATCGGCAGGAATGGTATGTTGGAACCACTCATACTCAAATGTTGTCTCAAGGTCCAAGCAGATGGGAAAGGAGAGTTCATGGAATCGAAGCAACGATAGCGAGTGGCTTGCGAGTTTCCATGGCGGAAAATCGCGGAGATACTCGTCGTTCGGACGGTAGCCGCGTTGGACGAGAATCTCGGTCGCGCGTCGGGCTTCGTCGGGTCTGACCAGGAGATCCAGATCCTGACACACGCTGAGCCGACTGTCGCCCCAAATCCGCTCGATCAAAACAGGTCCTTTGAGCGGGACAGCGCGGATGCCGGCGCGCCCAAGCAAGGTAAGGATGGCGACGAGCTCGCTTGCCATTGCTTCCGATCGCTTACTGCTTACAAGGGCGCAGGCCCGCAGTTTCCTACGAACCTGCGGAGGGATAACATCGGAGAGCGCCTGAGAAGCGTGGACGGAAACAAGGGGAAAGACGGTTTGCTGAAGAACAAAGTTGAGAAAACAATCCCAGTCCAAACCGGCACGAGCAAGGTCACGCGCCCATTCGCACAGCTCATTGGAAAGCACTGGGCGGGACAGAAGACAAGCGAAATGGAGTCCGGATGGCAAATGGGCCAACATGGCATTGGGTCTGCCTTTCGGGCCGACCAACGGACCGGGGCTATTCGATCAGCCCTTTCGTGCGAAACTCGCCTAAGGTCCGCGCAACGTCGTGACAAATGTCTTCCACTGGTTTCCTGAAATGGCCAGGAGCCACAAGGGTTTAATGGTTTTGTGGGGCTTGAGAATTGACAAACATGGCTTTGCGCCTGTGAACAGGCCACTTGAGCATGAGGGTCTGTCTCAGATTCTGATGAGCCGGGCTTCGGCATGCGCCGGGTTTGCACCCGGCTTCAGCCGGGGTGCAAGGCAACCATTTCCCCTCCGAAGAGCCGGCTTGAGCCGGTCTTTGGCCAAAGGCCGGCTGATGGTTGAAGCCCAGAGGAGAAGCCATGCTGAAGCATGCTCCAGGGAGAGAGGAAGGGTCTCTCTCACCCCGGCTGAAGCCGGGTGCAAACGAGGATCAAGCCGTCTTCGGGGCGGCTGAAAACCATTAAACGCTTGTGGCTAGGAGCCTGTCGGAGAACCCCAATTTTGCGCGACCAAATTACGAAGGATGGATGATACGAGCGCCAATTCGGCTCCATTATTCTCGATTCTTCCTCCTTCCATTACCGCCGCGTTTTTTGCGGACGATTCTTCGAGGTATCCCGACAGGCTCCTAGGGGCGGGGGGCGACGTTTTCGCCAAGTCCTGTGGCGACTGTCAAAACAACAAGATCGCTGTAAGTCACCCGTTTTCCCGGAGCGGGTTGTTGGGCGACGACGGTGCCACGCTCGGCGCCTGCATGATCTATCTCCCGCACTTCGCTGAGGGTCAGTTGCATCGCGCTGAGTGAGGCCTTTGCTTCCTGAAGGGTTTTGTTGCGCAAATCCGGCATGTTGTAATCCGCGGGTCGCGGACCCAGGCTGACGAGCAACTTGATCTTGCTGCCTCGCGGAATCGGCGTATTGGGCGGCGGGTCCTGGGCGATCACGACGCCTTTCCTGGTGTTGCTGAAATAGGCGATAGCACCCTCGCCAACATCCAGGTCCGCTTGGGCAATGGAACGCACCGCAACGCCGGCGTTGATGTCTGTCATCCCGATGAGATTGGGAGCCCGCACGCGCGCGGCGCCATCGCTGAGAACCACGCGTACAGGCGTTGCGGTTTTGACCTTCATTTCAGGCGGTGGATACTGAGCGATGATGCTGCCGCGCGGGACGAGATCGTTGTATTCGCGGCGGTCGAGCTTCAGAAAAAGACCGGCCGGGTCCAGTTTCTCGAGCGCCTCCTCAACGCTCATCCCCGAAATCCTGGGAACCTCGACCGAGCGTCCGCCAACATAATGCTCCAGTGTCAGATAGGTCACCGCCCCAATCAAACCGAAAACCAAAAGTGTCGTGGCGACCAACCGCAACATGGCCAGCAGGATCAGGACCACACCGCGACTGTAACGTCGTCGCTGCCAAAGAGTGGTTCCTTCGTGTGGGGATTCAACGCGCGGCCGCGTTGGCGCGACCGGCGTCACACCGGCAGCTTCGCTCCGAGGCGGCAGCGGCGGCTTTTCTTCGATGGGTTGCTCTGACTTGGTCGAATCCATTCGCTCGCGCCGGCCCTCTGGCCGATCATGCGACTCGTTCGCCCCTTGCAGGAGATCGCCCTGTCGCGGAGCTTCAGATTCGAGATTCGTCCGGATTTCATCCGGCGGCGAAATAGTCTCCTTCGTCGTCACTTCGCTTGGCGGTATGTCCGTCGCCCCGCTCTGTGGAACCCCCTGAGGCGAATCCGGTTGAACACCCATGGGCCGGGTGCGTTTTCGCCTGTATCGGCGCGGCACTTTCTGTTGACCGTCCCTATTCATTGGCCTGCCACCACGATCGCTCTCGGCATGTTTTGGGAAGGAAGGATCGCACGCTAGCACACCCCTCGTTAGCTATTTGCCGATACAAAACCGCGCAAAGATGGCATCCAATACTTCTTCGTCAAAATGACGGCCCAGAATCTCGTCCAGCGCACGGAGGGCGTCACGGACATCCACAAGAACAAGGTCCCCTGACAAACCGCTGACGAAGGCCCCTATGGCCCTGCGCACCGCATCACGTCCGCGTTCAAGCAAACCCAGGTGTCGTGCGTTGGAGACAAGCGGCGTTTCGCCACCGCGCGTTTCCTGGTCACCGATCAGCAGCGCAACCACCTCGCGCTCAAGTTCCCGAATCCCTTCACGAGTCAAAGCGGAGACCCGACACACTCGTTCGGGGGAGAACCCAAGCGATTGGATCGTTGCGCTCTCGATGGCCGAGGGCAAGTCAGTTTTGTTGCAAGCGACAAGACAACAAAGCGAACCGGTTCGCTCGGCAATTGCCCGATCTTCCTCGGCCAGCGGTTCGCTGGCATCCACGACCCAGATCAACAGATCGGCGACAGCGACTTCCCCTTCGGTCCGCTCGACTCCCATGCGCTCGATCTCGTCGCGACCGGCGCGCCAACCCGCCGTGTCCACCAAAGTCACCGCGATGCCTTCCAGGTCCAACGTGCACTCGATCGTGTCGCGCGTGGTTCCGGGGTGGGGCGAAACGATGGCACGCTCGTGCCCGACCAGGGCATTCAGCAACGAGGACTTGCCGACGTTGGGGCGACCGATAAGAGCGATCCGGGCGCCTTCGCGGAAGAGCCGTCCCCGCCGGCCCTGGCGCACCAGATTGTCCAACGCCGCGTCGGTGCCTCGCAGGATGTCCCCGAGCGCTTGGAAGCTCGATGGTTCGATTTCCTCCTCGGGGAAATCCAGGCGCGCTTCCATCTCGGCGGCAAAATCCACGAGCCATTGCCGAATCTCGTTGATGCGCTGCGAAAGTTGGCCCGCCAGTTGGCGCAAAGCCAGACGGCTCGCTGCCGACGTGGCGCTTCGGACCAAATCGCAGACCGCCTCGGCTTGTGCGAGATCCATTCGGCCATTTTCAAAAGCGCGACGCGTGAACTCGCCCGGCTGGGCCAGACGGGCACCGGCCCGGCACAAAGTCTCGACGATCTGCGAGACTACAACGGGACTGCCGTGACAGTGAATCTCGGCGACATCTTCGCCGGTGTAGGAGTGGGGAGCGGGCATGAAGACCGCCATCACCTGATCAATGGGTTCGCGGCCGCCGGGCGATAGGAGATGGCCGACAATCAGTCGGCGTGGCGGAAATTTGTTGACGGTCAGAAGTCTGTTAATAGGCTGAAAACAGTTGGTGAGGAGGGTCCGTACGTTCGGGCCACTGACGCGCACAATGGCAATGGCACCGAATCCTGCCGAGGTTGCGGGGGCGACAATCGTATCGTGGTCAGAAAAACGCTCAGCCATTGAGACAGGCTCGCAGTGTGTTGTTCCAATCCCTGAATGACGTGGAGGGAGAGCGACAAAATCGTCCCCCCACGACAAGGATGAAGACGATGAATCAAAAAGTTGTGGTCAACAGTCCGCTGGCGCCTCCTGCCATAGGACCTTATAGCCAGGCCATCAAGGTGGAGAACATGATCTTTGTCTCGGGACAAATTCCGATTGACAAAGAAGCCAAGAACGTCGTTGGAACCGACATAGCAACCCAGACGCGCCAGTGTATAAACAATCTGCGCGCAATTCTCGAAGCCACGGGCGCGACTCTCTCGCATATCGTCAAAACGACGGTTTACCTGAAATCGCTTGACCATTTCAAGGAAATGAACGCGGTGTATAAGGAGTTCTTTCCGGTGGACCCGCCCGCCCGAGCGTGCGTCGAGGTCAGCCGTCTGCCGGGAAACGTGTTGATAGAAATTGACGCCGTGGCGGTGTTACCGCCGCCGCCGAAGTCAATCAATACGTCATCATTGCTGTGAAGAAGGAGGTATTTCCGCCAGGATGGCAAATCCGCTGTATCCGATCGCATGTCCGTTTGAGGACTGTCTCTACCATGTGAGGATGCCCATTCAAGGCGACCAAGTTTTCTGCAGCCACCCCGACAAGATTCGATTTCGGGGAAGTCAGGCCTGCCCTCTGTATCAGTACAATTGGGCGAGAAAGCTGAACTCGCTGCGCAAGTAACATTGCGCAAAAGGGTGTTGGAAAATGTTGACCAGACGCCCGGTTGAGGAGTGAGGAAGCACTATGCCTGAAGGTATGCGCGGTGTCATCTGCTCGCTTTCCGAATGCATGTACCATGTGAGACGGGGCAATCACTGCTACTGCAAGCATCCCGAGGTTCACTCGAACCCGGCGGGCTCCACCTGTCCATTCTATCGAATGGACTGGCAACGCAAAGCCGAAGAGCTGGCGAAGCGGTTCCAGAAGAAATAGGGGCACGCCGCAGGATTCTCTTCACGAGCCGCGATCTATGGAAACGCGCCGGCGGTGGGCGAGGGGTTTCCTTTTGTTTTCTGATTTCGGACTCTTTGCGCAGGGGCAATTCATGAATTACCCCTACGCGGTGTAAGAAATGGGCCTATCCACCTGTTCTCAATACGCCCGGTTGACCACCAATATTGCAAGCTCGCGGAGGAATTGAAGAGCGGGACCGCCGGTCAGACCTTCGAGACACTCACGCGCCTCGCTGGCATAACGCCGCGCCACGTTGAGGGCATATTCCATTCCGCCATATTTGACAATACGCTCGACGACCATCTCGGGCGGTCGTCCATCGTTCAGGGCGGCCAGCAAGAAGGCTCGGTCTTCGGGGTCCGCTTTCTCGAGGGCACGGATCAGGGGAAGGGTCTGCTTGCCGGAGGCAATATCGGTGCCGATTTCCTTGCCCAGGCGGCCCGGGTCAGCCGTCAGGTCGAGGAGGTCATCGGTGATCTGGAAAGCGCACCCGACATGGAGTCCATAGCGCTCGAGCGCCGCGATCATTGGCTCGCTTACACGAGCCAGGGCGCTCCCGATACGGGTGCAAGCCGAGAAAAGCCCCGCTGTTTTGCACTGAATGATGTAAAGATAGTCTTGCTCGGTGAGAAGTTGATCACGCTTTTCGATCTGAAACATCTCGCCGTCGCACATCCTGCCCGCCACGCGACTGAGAACGGCCATCAGCTGTGACGGTAGCCATTCGAAGGCGGTAGAAAACGCCCGCGAGTAAATGTAGTCGGCCATGAGGATAGCCACTTCGTTGCCCCATTTGGCGTTGACCGTCGGACTGCCGCGACGCAACGCCGCGCGATCAATAACATCGTCGTGCAAAAGCGAAGCCACGTGGATGAGTTCGACCAGTGCGGCGGCGTGAACCGCACCCTCCGCACGTTCGTCCCCGAGGCGCGACGCCAGAAGCGTCAGGATCGGTCGCAATCGCTTGCCGCTGCTTCCTTGCAAATAGCGCCCCACCTCGTTCGTCAGGCCAACTTCGGATTCGAGGGCGGTACGGATCAGGCAATCCACCTGCTCCAGGTCGTGGGCGAGATAGGCAATCAGCCGCCCCAGAATATCGTCGGATGCGCCGTCCAGCGGGCCAGAGGGAACCATTGCATCACAAGATTTGGGTTGAACCGACATAAATCCGATCCTTACTGTTGTTTGACGTTCATTGATGCGATGCGCGCCGGTTGTCAAACAGAATGATGAACGATGGATGGACAACAAAGCGTATTTTGGCCTCTTGTGAGCGTCATGAACATAGAACGTGGGCGGGCACAAGGTCCTAAGCTGCAACGGAACCTAGAAAGGGGAAAGGAGTTATGACTCATTCGACGTCGGAGCGAGGCGACGAGGTCGTGCGTCTTGCCTATGGTAAAACGGGCGTAGCGGTTCGATTGCCCGCAAAGGCCAATATCCAGGTGCTCCAAAGTCGTCCGTGTCCAGCCGTGCCCAACCCGCAGGAGGCCATCCGCGAGTCGCTCGTCCGGCCGATTGCCTCGGTTCCCCTCGGCGAGCTGGCCCACGGGCGATCGAGCGCGTGTGTTGTAATCTCCGACATCACCCGTCCCGTCCCAAACGCTATTCTTCTACCGCCGATTCTGGCCGCCATCGAGTCGGCGGGCATCGAGCGGAAGGCGATCACCATTCTCATCGCAACGGGCATTCACCGGCCCAATCTTGGCGACGAGGCCGTCGAGCTGGTCGGCTCGCAAATTGCCGCCGATTATCGGATCGTCAACCACATGTCGCGCGACGAGAACGATCTTCGCTTCGTTGGCCGGACGCGCACGGGAATTCCCATCCATGTCAACCGCCATTACCTCGATGCCGATCTAAAGGTCCTGACAGGCTTTATCGAACCGCACCTTTGGGCGGGATATAGCGGTGGCCGCAAGGCAATTCTTCCAGGCATCACCGGCCTCGAAACGATGAAATATATGCACGGCTTCGACATGATCGCTCACCCCGCAACGCGCTACGGCAATGTCGAGGGGAATCCCTTTCATGAGGCAGGGCTGGAAGTTGCGGAGCGCGTCGGAAGCGATTTCCTCGTGAATGTCACACTCAACGAAAAGAAAGAAATCACAGGCGTTTTCGCGGGGCATTATGACAAGGCCCACATCGAGGGTTGCCGGTTTTGCGAAAAGTGGGTTGTCGCCGACGTCGCCGAGCCGGTGGACCTAGCCATTACCTGCGGCGGAGGCTATCCGCTTGACAAAACTTTCTACCAGACAGTCAAAGGCATGTCGGGCGCCAATCCCATTGTGCGCCGCGGGGGAATCATTCTTGTGGTGTCGCGCTGCGAAGAGCAGACGGGAAGCCCCGAGTTCACGCGCCTTCTCGAACGCGCTGAGTCGGTGGACAATTTCTTCGCGATGATCCGGCGGCCCGGCTTTTTCGAAGTGGATCAGTGGATTGCCCAGGAAATGTACCAAATCCTCAAAGAGAAGCGAATCGCACTGTATTCGGAGGGATTGACCGCGGCGCAGATCGCGCGCTATCTGCTCGAACCCGTTGAGAACTTGCAAAGCTACGTGGATCGTTTCCTGGAGCGAGCGCCCAACGCGCGAATCGCGGTCATCCCCGAAGGGCCGTATGCGATCACGCGGCGGAGCAAAACTAGCCCCTGAGTTCAGGACCAGAAGTCCACGAGAATGGAAAGAACACTGAAAGTGCTGAATGAACTGGAAAGATCAGGTATCATCGAAACCTATGCCATCGGAGGCGGTATCGCCGCCATTTTCTACATAGAACCCGTGCTCACTTATCATCTGGATGTGTTTGTTCGCCTTCAACGTCCTTGGGACATCGAGGAATAGACATTGACGATTCGGGAATGGAGAACTCAGAGCGCCTAACAGAATGGCGGTGGCACGGGCTTCCAGCCCGTGGTTCATGGGCAATCCGCCCGAGCGGACATGCGACGAGATGTCTTTCTGTTAGCCTCTCTAAACGTGTGACCTGAAGATTCAACCATCTTTTCGGAGGTGCGACAATGGCGGAACGGCACATGAGTCGGCGTGAGTTCGTTCGCGATAGCGCTCTATCGGCGGCTGGCATGTCAGCCGGCATGGCCGCAGCGAGCGCTGCCGCCCAGGACAAGAGCAAAATCCTCAATTACAGTGAGAACATGGAGTATCGCCGGTTGGGAAAAACCGGCCTCATGGTCTCGGCCGTGTGTCTGGGCGGCCATTGGAAGCGCGTCCATACAGCCATCGGCGCCAATATGGGCGATGGCTGGCAGGGAGCCAACCTGGACAATCCCAAGTTTATGAAAAACCGTGACGAGGTCGTCAGCCGGTGCATCGAGGTCGGCATCAACTATGTTGACGCCTGTTCCGGCACTGAAATCCTCGCTTACAGCCGAGCGCTCAAGGGACAACGCGACAAGATGTATCTTGGCTTTTCGTGGTACGAATACGAGATGCGCTTTCATCCCTGGCGCGATTCGCTCGAGAAAATGATGGAAGGGCTCGACAAAGGCCTGACGCAGGCCGGCCTCGACTATACGGACCTCTGGCGAATCAGCATGGAGGTGGACACCGGAAGAAAACAGACAGAAAAAGAAGTCGAGACCGCCATGGAATGTCTTGCGCGGGCGAAAAAGCAGGGCAAGGCACGCTTTACGGGCGTCTCTTCGCACGACCGTCTCTGGCTCAAGAAGGCGGTCGAGACGTATCCGGAACAGCTGGAAGTCATTCTCACGCCGTACACGGCCAGCAGCAAGGTCCTGCCCACCGAAAGTCTTTTTGAGGCTGTGAAGAAGTGTGACGTGGGCGTTTTTGGCATCAAGCCTTTCGCCAGCAATTCGTTGTTCAAGGGCGACAGCACGCTCAACAGCCCCGACGCCGAAGAAGACGACAACCGCGCTCGCCTGGCCATTCGCAATATTCTTTGCAATCCGGCGATCACGGCTCCCATTCCCGGGTTAATCAATATCCACCAAGTGGACAATGTGGTCAAGGCCGTGAGAGAGCGGCGCGAGCTTGACCTCGCTGAAGCGGAAGAGCTCAGGAAAGCGACGGGCGAGATGTGGGCCAAACTGCCCCAGGACTACCAGTGGCTCAAAGACTGGGAGTATGTATGAAGCGGTTTTTTAACGAACCGGTAGGAGGGGTAGAAGCTCGCCAAACGACCACCCCGCCTATGTGTTCCTACGATGATGGGAGAGGCAGGCTGATCGCCACAGGCGGCCAATCTGTTCGCCACATCGCTCGGCGAGAAGGTGCGCGTTTCTTATCGCCTCTTCCAGCGTCATTGGGCCGCTGCAAATCGAGAAGACGGCCTCGATGCCGCAATCCGAAATCCGCGATCCGAAATCCGAAGTTCTCAATCCCCCAATGCTTCCCGCGACGGCAATGCACGGAACTCGCGCTTTCTTCGCCCATCTGGCAACGCCGGCTGGGGCTTTGCCAAATACTGTCTGTTCATCAATCCGCCCCTCGCCGGTGACGACCAGGGCCGCGTTGCGAAGTGCGCGGGCAAAGCCGGCTGCTTCGAGAATGACATCAATGCCGGAGCGAAGTTTTCCGCCCAGCCAGGCGACGATTCCCGCGCCCGTTCCGCCCGCCGCGCCGGCACCCAGCAGATTGGTGACCTCGACACCGAGATCGTGGGCGATGACGCGGGCCGCATGGCGAGCACCCGCTTCGAGTTGCCGCACCATCTGCGGAGTGGCTCCTTTTTGCGGCGAGTAGATCCGGATTCCGCCTCGTCGTCCAAGCAATGGATTCGTCACATCGCTTGCACCGATAATCTCGACACCTGCAAGGCGTGAGCGAAGATCGGCAAGGTCAATCCTTGCGAGGTCGGCCAAACCCCCTCCACCGAGGGCAATCGGCCGGCCGCGCCGGTCGAGCAGCCACGCACCGAGCGCTTGAGCCATGCCCGCCCCCATATCCGCCGTTGCGCTCCCACCCAGTCCGACCAGGATACGACGAGCGCCACGGCGCAAGGCGTCGGCAATCAACTCGCCCGTGCCATAGGTGGTCGTTTTCAGCGGATTGCGCAGGCGGGGCGGAACCAGAGCCAATCCCGAAGCCTTGGCCATCTCGATGATTGCGGTTCGCTTGTCACCCAGGATTCCGTAACGCGCGCGAACCGGCTCGCCCAACGGCCCGCAAACTTGCTTGACGACGAGTCTGCCCGATGTGGCGGCAACGAGCGCCTCCGCTGTACCGTCGCCGCCGTCGGCCACGGGAAAAAGCACCGGCTGCGTTTCGGGACAACCCCGACAGAAGCCTTTCGCGACCGCTCGACACGCCTCGACGGCCGAAAGCGATTCCTTGAAAGCATTGAGGGCAAATATGACTTTCACGATACCCCTCTTGTCCGATGATCCTTAGAGCGTGTTTTAGAATTCATTTTTCTTTCGTTTTCGTTCAGGGCAAAGGCGATGAAGCATCAGATTGATCATGGCGATCTGGATCAGGGCTTCGCTGGTTTCGGGA